>ERZ1034913.548-NODE-548-length-29332-cov-29.656966_pt1 | contig 29332 bp, 24 predicted proteins | sample MGYA00520697_ERZ1034913 | MGnify/ENA primary metagenome ERZ1034913 (study PRJEB33766, sample SAMN09781786) | gut metagenome | biome: gut microbiome | host: Homo sapiens | place: Madagascar | study: EMG produced TPA metagenomics assembly of the PRJNA485056 data...
GGCTGCGGTGCGGGCTGGGGGTAAGCCTGCCAGCGCTGCTGTTTGTCCACAAACACCTGCGGGTCGGCCTGGCGGAAGCGGTAGATGCTCTGCTTGATGTCGCCGACGAAGAAGAGGTTGTCCCCTTCCGGCCGAGCCAGCGCAAAGTAGATGGCATCCTGTAAGGCGTTGGTGTCCTGATACTCGTCCACCAGCACGGCCGAGTAGTGGCTGCTGACGGTGCGGCACAGCGGTGTGCGCTGGTTGTCGGGCGTCAGCAGCAGGTCCAGCGTCAGGTGCTCGAAATCGGCGTAGTCCAGCAGCTTTTCTTCGCACTTGGCGGCAAAGCAGGCATCGGCGAACTGCTGGGTCACCCGCACCAGCGCGGCTACCAGGGGCGCGGCGCGGCGGCGGTCAGCAGCGTATTCCTCGCCGGTACACAGCAAAAAGTCGGTGCGCAGGCTTTCAATTTGCTTTTTGGCGCGGGCGCGCAGCTCACTGGCCGCAAAGGCGCAGGGGTTGCCGTCCTTGCCGCCCTTGATGCGCCCGGCCCGCCGCCAGGCGGTGTCGAACTCGCCCAACGCGGCCACGGATCTATCCCAATCGCCTTTCTCAAGTACCTGGCACAGCCAGGTCACGCGGTCGGCATCCTCCTGCAAAACGGCGGTGTAGGCAAAGTCGGCGGCCTCGTCTTTGGCGGCGGTGCGGGCCGCAGCCTGCAGCAAGGCGCGGGCGCCCTGAGTGCGCTGCAAAGAGATAGCCAGCAGATTCTGCCCCCAGGGGGTGTCCTGGGGCGGGGCGTCCTGCTGCCACATGGCGGCAAACTGCTGCAGCACCTCGGCCGGGTGGGGCAGAGCACGGCTGAAATGGTACAGCTCCAGCACGGCGTTGCCGGCGGTATTGTCAGTGCGGCCCCGGTCGTAGAGGTCCGCAAAGGCGCGGAAATCTGCATCGGTGTAGGCCGATTCCAAAACGGCGGAAAGTGTCTCCTGCTCAATGCGGGCCAGCTCAGCTTCCTCGGCGGTGGTAAAGTCCGGCGGCACATCCAGCGCGGCAAAGTGCTGCTGCACAAAATGCAGGCAGAAGGCATCCACCGTGCCGATGGCTGCCCGCTGCAACAGCAATTGCTGGCGGCGCAGGCGCATGTCTCCGGGGTGGGCGCGCACTTCCTCGGCCAGACGGGTGGTGATGTCCGCCCGCAGTTTGGCGGCGGCTGCGTTGGTAAAGGTCATGATGAGCAGGCTGTCGGCCTCCACGGGGTGGATCGGGTCGGTGATGAGGCCCACCACCCGCTCGACCAACACGCGGGTCTTGCCGGAACCGGCGGCCGCCGACACCAGCAAACTGCCGCCCCGGGCCGTAATGGCGGCCGATTGGGCGGGGGTAAATTGTATCTTGGCAGATTCAGGCATAGGCCAGCTTCCTCGTTCTCGTCATTCTTCAAAAGGTTCGTCCGGCACGGCGGGGGTGCGCTCGTGCTCGCCGTCCCGGTGGCGGCAGGCCATGCGGAACTCGCAGTAGGTGCAGGGGCTGCGGGCACCGGAACACAGCGGTTTGGCGTCGATCTCGCCGCCGTACAAATCCTGCGCCATTTGGGTCAGCAGGCCGTCCAGGTGGTCGCGGATGCGCCGCAGCTTGGCTTCGTCGGCCAGCCTCCCCTTGCTGTTGGTGATGCGTCCGGTCTTTGCGCTGAAATTCAGCGGCACAAACTCCCCTGTCCCCCTGGTGTCCATGGCGCGGTAGATACTCTCATTATCCAAAAGCAGGCCGTTCAGCGGGTAGGTGGGCTGCAGGTCGGCATCTTCGCCGGACACTTCCTGCCGGGGCACGCTCTCGGGTGCGGGGTCAGCCAGCAGGTATTCTACGCCGGCGGCGGCAGGGGCCGGGAACAACGAATCGCCGTTGCGTTCCAGCGTAAACAGATACAAAAGCATCTGGCAGTCCAGCCCGCAGTAGACTTCTTTGAGCTGGAAGTCCTTGCCGCCGGTCTTGTAGTCCACCACCCGCAGGTAAGTGCGGCCGTCGCCGGGCAGCGGCATGGCGTCCACGCGGTCGACGGTGCCCACCACGCGGATGGTGTGCCCTGCCCCGTCATCCAGGCGCACCGGCTCGATGCGCGGGGCGTCGGGGTCGTCGCCGGGGCGGTCATCGATGCGCAGCTCAAAGGCCACCGGCTGAAAGCCCGACTGGCGCAGGTCCCGCTGGATGAACCCCAGCAGGTTAACGAGGTTACGGCGGATGCGCTCCACTAAATACTGCATGCGCACGGTGGCACCGGGCAGATTGGCGGTGACGTACTCGTCCACCAGACTGTCCACAAGGGCCTGCAATTCCTCGGGCGTCAGGTCCTTAAAGGCGGCGCCCTGGCGGCGCAGGGCGTTTTCCAGCACCCAGTGGGTCAGCGTGCCGCTGATGTTGGGGGCCAGCTCGGCCTTTTGGCGCGGTGCGGCCCGCAGAATGTACTGCAAAAAGTAGCCGAAGGGGCAGGTCTGGTATTTTTCAAACCGGGTGGGACTGATGCGCAGCTCCCGTCCCAGCAGCTTTTCCAGCGCGGCGGTGTTCTGCACTTTGGTGGGCGCATCGGGGTCGTCCTGGGCAATGCGTACCACGGCGGCGTACCCGGTGGAAAGCTCGCCGGTCTTTTCGGCTTCGTCCAGCGCGGTGCGAACAGCGGCACCGGCGGCGCTCTGGGCCGGGTCCTGGGTCAGCACGCCCAGCACATCCAGCGCGGCGGCGGGGGCGGCGGCCAGCTCGGCGGCGGTGGGCTGCACAAAGGGTGCCTGCAGCAGGTTCAGCACCGGGGCCAGTGCGGCGCTGGCGGGGTCAGTATCCTCGGCATGGGCGGCACCGGGCCAGCTGAGCCAAAGGAACCGCTGCGACACCGTGAGGGCCTTGTAAAAGCAGATGCCCTCGCGCAGGACTTTATTTTCAAAACAGTCGGGCAGTTCGGCCCCCTGATGGATCATTAAGTCGCGGTCGGCATGGGTCAAAAGGCCCTGGTCGCCGGGCGTCTGGGGAAACTCACCCTCCAGTAGACCCACCACAAACACAGCGTCGGTCTCCGGCAGGCGCATACGGCCCGCGGTGGTCAAGATCACGCTGTCCAGACTTTGGGGGATATGCCCCATGTCGGTGGTGCGCAGCAGCAGCGTGAACAGTTCGGCGTAGTCGGCGGGGGCGAGCACTTCGTCCCCCAGCAGCAGGGCCAGCTGGTTCAGCAGGTCCATGACCACGTTCCACTCCCGCAGCACTTCGTCCGCTTCGGGCAGGCGGCCCTGGGTACGCAGCGTTTCGGCCAGGGCGTTGAGGGTGTCCTCGGCCCCCAGGGCTTGTAAAAATAGGTAGAGCTGTTTGGTCAGCGCGGCGGCCCCGACGTTTTTGGTGCGGGGCAGAAAGTCTGCGACCCGCTCCATCACAAAGGCGCGGGCGGCTTCGGCGTCCGCCAAGGTCTGGCGGTCCTGCTCTTTATCGGTGCCCGCGTACCCGGCAGCGCTGCGGGTGAAGGGCTCACGCCAATCGGCGGCGCGCAACGGCCAGGTGTAAGCATAGTTTTCCAGTGCGCACTGCTGCTGTTCCGGCAGGTCGACGAGGCCGGTCTTGAGCAGACGCAGCAAACTGCGGCTGGAGACACCGCCGCGGGCCAGGTCCAGCGCGGCATGCACGGCGCGGGCGGGGGCGGTGTTCTCCGGCGTGGTGGCTTCGTCGCAAAACAGCGGGATGCCCTGCAGGCGGAATTCGTACCGCAGTGCGCCAAGATACCCGGCGGTGTCGCGGCAGATAACCGCCATGCGGCTGTAGGGCACTCCGGCGCGGGCACGGACGGCGATGGCGGCGGCCACGGCCTTGGCCTCGGCCTGGCGGTTGGCGGCGGCATAGCAGACGATGGCCGGGTCGGCTGGGTCCACCGTGCAGTCCGGCGTATAGGTCGGGTCGGCCAGCAGCAGGTTCAGTTCGGCCAGCGCGGGGACGCCGGCGTGGCGCTTGTCCTCGGTCAGAACTACCGTGCGGGTGGGCACGTTGGCATCGGCGGCCATCCGCTTTAAGCCGGCAATCACCCGCTGCACGCCGCTGAACAGCCCCATGCCCCCGGCGGTGTCCTGTTCGCCATCGCAGCACAGGCAGACGGTCACATCCGCCACCGGCAGCATGGCAGCCAGCAGGGCGCGTTTGGGCGCGTTGAAGGTATCAAACTCATCCATGTACACGGCGCGGCCCGCAAAAAAGCTGGCATCCAGCATCTGCGCCGCCAGCTGTTGGCGGTCGCCGGGATCCATGGCCGTCTGGGCCAGCTGGGCTTCGTAGGAGCCGTAGATCAGCGAAAGTTCTTCCAGCTTTTCCCGGTCAGCCCCCGGCAGGCGGGCATAGGCGGCCAGCTGGTCGGGGGTGATGCCGGCACTTTTCAGTTCCTCGATGGTCTGGGCGGCTTTCTCGCAAAAAGCGGCGCTGCGGCGCTGGCGGTTGTAGTAGACGACTTTGTCCAGCAGGCTGTCCGCCGCACGGCGCACCAGCAGGGCACGGCCGGCTTCGCTCAGGGTCTCCACGGCCGCACCGCCGTAACGGCGCAGCAGTGCTTCCGCCAGCGAGGTGAAGGAGTAGCTTTCCACGTAGGCGGACAGGCTGTCGCCCAAAATATGGTAGAGCGTCCCCTCGGTGGAGGAGGTGAACTGTTCCGGCACGATGAGCAGGCTGCGCTGGCCGTTTTCGGCGCGGGCGCGCAGCTCGGCCAGCATCCGCCGGGATTTCCCGCTGCCGGAGGGGCCTAAAATGAATGTGAGCATGGAGTGTTCCTTTTTTACTGTTGAATCCAATTCTTCACCGCGTCCACCACCGCAAACCGGACCTCATACCGCCCAAACACCAGGGCGTTTTCGGCCTGGGAGGGGTACTTGGCCTGGGCACCGGAGACACAGAGTGCGGGATACAGCACACAAAACCAGTTGTGGCCTTTCCCCTCCCCCAGCTCCACCCGCAGCGCGGTGTAGCGCCCGCCCGGCAGGGCGAAGCTGCCGTAATCCCGCGGGGCAAAATCCAGCCGTTCCAGTTTCAGCCGGGCAGTCTGGGGGCTGTGGGCTTTGTACAAGGCCTGCTGTGCGGCCTGGTGCAGCACGGGCAGCGCCTGCCGCAGGGCGGCTTCGGCCCCGGTGGTGGTGCCGGCCTGCAAAACGCTGTCGGGCAGGGCGGCCAAAATGGCATCCCGCACCTGCAGCTTGACCAGCTGATCCTCCAGCGTGTCGCTGTTGGCCAAAATGTGCAGCCGCACCGTGTCGGCGCAGACGCGGTCGGCTACCTGGCGGCGGTGGGCGGCGAAAGCTGTAAGTAAAACCGTAAGTGCGAACCCCAGCGCAAAGCCAAGCTCCAGCGCGCGGCGCTTTTTTTTCAGTTTTTTCAGCATACAAGTTCTCCCCTTTCGCAGACAGTATGGGCGAAAAGGGAGCATTTGAATCAACTATTTTTTCTCAAACATCTGGCGGCGCACCGTGACACGCGGCCCACCGTGGGTGGGGCGGCAGAGGTAGCACTGCTTGTAGCCGGGACGCAGGGCGGCCAGGGCATTGCGGGCGGCGGTCTCGTGGTCGAACACGCCAAATACAGCCGCACCGCTGCCGGTCATCTGGGCGGTCAGGGCACCATGTTCCCGCAGGGTGGTACAGATGGAAGGGGTCTCCACCGCGCCGGAGCAGTGCTCCAGCGCATTGCCCGCTGCGGCGCAGACGGCGCGCAGGTCCTCGGCGCGGATGGCCTGCTCCTGGGCTTCGCAGTCCGGGTGGACCGGGCTGCCCATCGTGTCATACCGGGCAAAGGCCTCGGGGGTGGAAACGCCCACACTGGGCATTGCCACCACGAACCAGCAATCCGGGCAGGGCGGCAGGGCCTTCATCAGGTCGCCCATGCCGCGTACGCGGCAGGTGCCGCCCAGCAGTGCAAAGGGCACGTCAGCCCCAATGCCCGCGCCGATGGCGCACAGCTCGCTCATCGAAAGATGGGCGTCGTACAGCTCGTTCAGGCCCACCAGCACACCGGCGGCGTCGGCACTGCCGCCCGCCATACCGGCGCGCACCGGCACCCGCTTGTAGATGGTCATGTCCACACCGGCCAAAAGCCCCGTGTAGCGGAAAAAGGCCACGGCGGCCTTGATGGCGGTGTTTTTATCGTTGACCGGCACAAAGCTGCCCGGCAGCGTCAGCGAAAGCGTATTGCTGCGGCGCAGTGTGATTTTTTCGTATAAATCGATGGTCTGCATGACCATGTCCAGGTCATGGTAGCCGTTGGGCAGCGTGCCCACCACGTCCAGCGAAAGGTTCAGCTTGGCCGGGGCCAGCACGGTTACGGAACGTTTTAACATGGCGCTCACTTCTCCCATCCGTGTTCGTGCAAAAATTCGCGGATACGCTTCATCGCGGTCTGCAGGTGATCCACGCTGTAGGCGTAGCTGATGCGGGCGTAGCCTTCGCCCGATGCACCGAACGCGCTGCCGGGGATGATGGCAACTTCCTTTTCCCGCAGCAGCTGCTCGCAGAATTCGCTGCTGGTCAGGCCGCTGATCTGAATGGACGGAAAGACGTAAAACGCGCCCCGCGGCTCAAAGCAGGTCAGGCCCATATCGTTGAGTGATTTCACTACATAACGGCGGCGGCGGTTGTATTCGTCACGCATCATCTCGATCTGGTCGTCGCACTGGTGCAGCGCCGTGATGGCGGCGTACTGGCTGGTGGTGGGGGCCGACATGATGCAGCTCTGGTGAATTTTCGTCATCACCTTGATGAGCGGCGCAGGACCCGCAGCGTAGCCCAGCCGCCAGCCGGTCATGGCGTAGGATTTGGAGAAGCCGTTGACTACGATGGTGCGCTCGGCCATGCCGGGCAGCGAGGCAATGGACACATGGCGGTCGAGGCCGTAGGTCAATTCGGAGTAGATTTCGTCCGACAATACGACAATGTTTGTCTCCCGCAGGACGGCGGCGATCTCCTCCATCTCGGCGGCGCTCATCACAGCGCCGGTGGGGTTGTTGGGGTACGGGAAGATCAGCAGCTTGGTCTTGGGCGTGATGGCGGCCCGCAGCTGGTCCGCAGTCAGGCAGAACTGATCCTCGGCGCGGGTGGCAATGTGCACCGGAACGCCGCCGGTCAGCTGGGTGATCGGCTCGTAGCAGACGAAGCAGGGCTCCGGGATGATGACCTCATCCCCCGGCTGCACCAGGGCGCGGATGGTCAGGTCGATGGCCTCGCTGCCGCCGACGGTGACCAGGACATTTTCCTCTTTATAGTGCAGTTCAAACCGGCGGGCCAGGTAGTTGCAGATCTCGCTGCGCAGTTCTTTTAAGCCCGCGTTGGCGGTGTACTTGGTACGGCCCAGTTCCAGGCTGCGGATGCCGGCATCGCGCACGCTCCAGGGCGTTTTGAAGTCCGGCTCGCCCACACCCAGAGAGATGCAGTGGGGCATATCGGCTGCCAGGTCAAAGAACTTGCGGATGCCCGAGGGCCGCATGGATTTCGCGGCAGGCGCAAGCAGTTCATCGTAGTTGATCACAGGACGGTACACTCTCTTTCATCGGGTTCTTCGGGCAGATACAGGCGGCCGCCGCGCTTGTAGGGGCGCAGCACAAAGCTGGTGGCGGTAGAGAGTACGTCGTCCAGCGGGGACAGGCGCTTGGCCACGAAGATGGCAATCTCCTGGAAGCTGCGGCCCTTGATGATGACCTGCAGGTCGTAGCTGCCGCTCATCAGCAGCACGGTGTCCACCTCGTCAAACTGGGCGATGGTCATGCCGATATCGTCAAAGCCGCGGGCCTTGTGGGGGGTCACGCGCAGCTCGATCACAGCCTCGACCAGGTTGACCCCGGCCTGCTCCCAGTCGATGAGGGTCTCGTAGCCGCGGATGTAGCCTTTTTCGGCGGCTTCATCCATCATGGCGGCGACCTCCGTGGGGGTCTTATCCAGCATGGCGGCAATATCCTCAATGGGCATACGGGCGTTTTTTTCCAAAATGCGAAGCAGTTCTTCCATAATGATACACCTCTACAATCGTGCTATATACAGATGATTATAGCATAGATGGAGTGGAAATGCCAAGAATTTTTCATCGCCCCCAAAACAAAAGAGCATGTACCCCAAAAGGCACATGCTCTTGAAATTATTCGGCGGCCGATTCGCTGTCAGCGCTGTCTTCCCCGCCGTCCTCGGCCGGGGCATCCTCGCTGTCGGCGGAGGTGTCCTCCTCCGCGCTCGTGTCCGAAGCGGTATCGTCGTTCAGCACGGTGCTGGTGTCGGCCATGGCGTTGCCCAGCTGGTCTTCCACCATGCTCTGTGCATCCTGCGGTACATTGGCCGTGGGGGCCGGGGTGGCGGTGGCTTCGGGTTTCATCTCACTCTCCTGCAGGGCGCTCAGGTACCATTCGTGGTTGCTGCCCTGGGTGAAGACGTAATCCATATACTTGGTGGGGGTGGTGGGCGCGGTCAGTGAAAGCTCCCCGTTGGAGGAACTGTTCGTGGCGGTGGGAATGTAACCCACGGTCACATACTGCTTGCCGTCCGCTTTCCAGATCTTCTCTACTTCCGGCGTGTACTGCGCCACCGAGCTGGTGACGGGCACCAGGTAGCCCTGCTTTTCCTCGTCATACTGATAAGAAAATACGTCGGTGCTGAAACTGCCGTCGTCCACGGTGTAATCCGGCCCCAGCAGGTTGGCAATGTAGGTGTCGATCTCCAGCTTGGGGATGATGGCTGAGCCGGTGTCGGGGTCACGCTCGTACTGGTCCAGGCTACCGCCGCTGTTCTGCACCTGATAGACGGTGCCCCAGATGGCGGCCTGCTTGAAAACGCCGGGGTCTACGCTGGATACATCGCTGAAAGCCAGCGGGTCCAGCATGACCATACCGAACAGGCGGTCCTCGTAGGCTTTGCGGCGGTCGGAATCATCCAGCACACTGCGCAGCAGGCTGACCACCCAGCCAAACACGGTGAAAAGACCAATGACAGCCAGCAGCAGCGCTACGCCACCTACGATCTGCCGTGCCAGACGGCGGTTATTGCGGATATGTTCTTCTTTGTAATTTGCCATTTCGGATTAGGTGCTCCTTTGGGAGAATGAGAAATGCACAGCGCAATTACTTGTTTTTGTACATCTGCTCGTAGTATTTCTGGTAGTCGCCGCTGGTGACGTGGGCCATCCAGTCGGGGTGTGCCAGGTACCAGTCAATGGTCAGCACGATGCCCTTCTCAAACGGGGTCTCGGGGTACCAACCCAGATCTTCCTTGATCTTGGTGGGGTCAATGCCGTAACGGCGGTCGTGGCCCAGACGGTCGGCCACGTGGGTGATGAGCTCCTCGCTGATGCCCTTGTCCTTCAGGCGGTCATGCAGCTGGGCGATGACGGTCTTGACGATGAAGATGTTGGGGCGCTCGTTGTGGCCGCCCACATTGTAGACCTCGCCGTCCTTGCCGCCGTTGGCGACCATGTCGATGGCCTTGCAGTGATCCATAACGTACAGCCAGTCGCGGATCTGCATGCCGTCGCCGTAAACGGGCAGCTGCTTGTGCTGCTTGGCGTTGTTGATGAGCAGCGGGATCAGCTTCTCGGGGAACTGATAGGGACCGTAGTTGTTGGAGCAGCGGGTGATGTTCATCGGCATGCCATAGGTATCGTGGAATGCCTTGACGAACATGTCGGCGCTGGCCTTGGAGGCAGAGTACGGGCTGTGGGGGCACAGCGGGGTGGTTTCCATGAAGTAACCCTCGGCACCCAGGGCGCCGTAGACTTCGTCGGTAGAGACCTGCAGATACTTCTTGCCCTCTTTCCAGGTCTTGGCGGCGGCGTCATACCAAGCGTCCTTGCAGCACTGCAGCAGGTTCACGGTGCCCAGCACGTTGCTCTCAACGAAGATCTCGGGGTTTTTGATGCTGCGGTCAACGTGGCTCTCAGCGGCAAAGTTAATGACATAATCGGGGTCATACTTGGCGATCAGGTCGGTGACCAGGGCCTTGTCGCAGATGTCGCCCTGCACGAAGATGTGGCGGGCGTCGCCCTCGATGTCCTGCAGGTTCTCCAGGTTGCCGGCGTAGGTCAGCTTGTCCAGATTGATGAGGCGGATGTCCTCGTACTTCTCCAGCATGTAATGCACAAAGTTGGAGCCGATGAAACCGGCACAGCCGGTAACGAGATAGGTTTTCATAATTTATAATTCTCCGTTCCAGTTTGCAAAGAAATCGTGTAAGGCATCCTGCCAGTCGCGCATCTCGTCGCCGACGGTGCAGCGCAGCATGCGGTTCTCCAGGGCGCTCCAGGCGGGGCGGCTGGCGCTGGCGGGGTTGGCAGCGGCGTACTCGGCGCTGGTGCAGGGGTTCACCTTGCAGGGCAGGCCGGCTTCCTTCATGATGGCGGAAGCAAAATCATACCAGCTGCAGATGCCGTTGCCGGTGCAGTGGTAGATGCCGTAATCGTGGCTGACGGCCAGCTTGAGGATGTGGTAGGCCAGGTCCACCGCGTTGGTGGGGTTGCCCAGCTGGTCATTGACAACGGTGATCTCGTCGTGGGTCTTGCCCAGGCGGACCATGGTCTTGACAAAGTTTTTTCCATAGTAGCTGTACAGCCAGGCGGTGCGCACGATGAAATGGCGGCGGCAGAACCGCTCGACATACTGCTCGCCCAGCAGCTTGGTCTGGCCGTAGGCCGAGATGGGCGCGGGCACGGCGCACTCGTCCAGGGCGACGCCGCCGTTGGCGACACCGGGGAACACATAGTCCGTAGAAACATGGATCAGGCGGGCGTTGACCTTCTCACAGGCCAGGGCCAGGTTGCGGGGCCCTAGAGCGTTGACCTTGTAGGCCGCATCGCGGGAGATCTCGCAGCCATCCACATTGGTGAAAGCCGCGCAGTTGATGACAGTCTCAGGCTGGTGGCGGCGGATATAGTTGATGGTCGCTTCACGGTCGGTGATGTCCAGTTCATCCACATCCACGGGGATGATGGTGGCCTTGCGCAGCCGCTCCGGCAGCGGGCCGAGGACGCAGCTCTCGGCAGCCAGCTGCTTTTGCAGCTCGGTACCCAGCTGGCCGCGGCAGCCGGTAATTAAAATCTTCATGATAACTCCCCTGTTCTGCGCTTAGTACTGCAGCTTGTCGTCGGCCACGTTCTTCAGGTGCTGGCCGTAGGGGCTCTTGCCGTAACGGGCGGCGCTTTCCAGCAGTTTCTCCTTGGTGATCCAGCCGTACTTGTAGGCGATCTCCTCGGGAGCCGAGATCTTAATGCCCTGGCGCTGCTCGACGGTCTGCACAAAGGTGGCAGCTTCCACCAGAGAGTCCATCGTGCCGGTGTCCAGCCAAGCGTAGCCACGGCCCAGCAGCTGCACATCCAGCTTGCCCTCGTCCAGGTACATCTGGTTCAGGGTAGTGATCTCCAGTTCGCCGCGGGCGCTGGGCTTGACCTGCTTGGCCATCTTGACGACGTCCTTGTTGTAGAAATACAGGCCGGTGACGGCGTAGTTGCTCTTGGGTACGGCGGGCTTTTCCTCGATAGAGGTGGCATGGCCGTCCTTGTCAAAGGCGACAACGCCGAAACGCTCGGGGTCGTTGACAAAGTAGCCGAACACGGTGCTGCGGCCGGCGGCAGCGTTGGCTGCAGCGCCCTTGAGCCGCTTGGAGAAACCGGCGCCGTAGAAGATGTTGTCGCCCAAAACCATGGCGCAGCAGTCATCGCCGATGAACTCCTCGCCCAGAATGAACGCCTGTGCCAGGCCGTCCGGGCTGGGCTGCACCTTGTACTGCAGGTGCAGGCCGTACTGGCTGCCGTCCCCCAGCAGGGCCTCAAAACGCGGGGTGTCGGTGGGGGTGGAGATGATCAGGATGTCCTGGATGCCGGCCAGCATCAGGGTGGACAACGGGTAGTAGATCATCGGTTTGTCGTAAACGGGCAGCAGCTGCTTGGAGGTGACCATCGTCAGCGGGTAAAGTCGGGTGCCGGCGCCGCCGGCAAGGATAATACCTTTCATCGTTACAACTCCTTATTTTATATTCCGTGTGCGCCGCCCATCCCACGGGGGCAGGTCCCCCTGGGGCATAATCTCACACAATAGTAGAGTTATTATAACGCATTTACGCCCCGGGCGCAAGGGGCAAATCTTGCCGGAAACTGCGCCCGGCGGCTGGATTTTGTTGCCAATTTGTTACCTTTTTGTGACGATTGCTTGACGTAAAGGGCGCTGTGTGGTACAATGTACAAAACGTAAATGTTAATGGCGCGTATCTCTGCGCTTTTTTATAGCCGATCCTCGGCCTTTGTACTTTGAATTTAAGGAGGCGTTTTCGCGTTGAAACGCTTTTTATGCGCTGCATTTTTTATGGCGCTTGTCGTTTTATTTGCTGCCTGCGGCGCGCTGAACAGCAGCACCGCGGCCAGTGCCGCCACGGCGACCCCCACCAGTTCTACCTCCCGCACCCAGAAAAGTGAGCCGGTGCAGGTGAAGGAAAACCCCGCCAAGGTGGATGTGGTCGGTGAGCAGGCCGCGACAGCCCCCACGGCTACCGCAGCCCCCGCCCAGACCCCCGCGACCGGGGATTTCCCGGTGATGTATCTGGCAGGTGTGATCGGGCTGATCCTGATCTGTTCGGCCGGACTTTTAATGCTTCGTAAAATATAAGCGGACAACGCCCTGCGGGGCGTTTTTTTGTTATGGCAACACCGCACAATTCCCGCCTTACGGCTTAAGCACCGCTTCGGCGGCTGCCGCACCTCGCTCGCCGTATCGGCACTTAGAATTGTGCGGTATTGCCTTATACTTAAGCGTAGGTATCGTCGGCGTATGTCCGCCGAGGACGATGAATTTTAAACGGAGAGGAGGCGAAGCTATGCCGCGGCATTACCGCAAACTGCGGGGCAACTCGGCCTATTATCCCTTTGCGGCGCGCACCGGCATGCGGGCCCGCCAGCGGCGGGAGGTCCGCGCCCTGCGCATCGCCGGTACGGTGCTGCTGGGGGCGGCGGCTGCTTTGCTTCTGCGCCAGACTGTAGGCCGCGGCGGCCAGCCGGAAGCTCCGGTGCAGCCTGTCCCCTCCCCTGCGCTGGTGGAAACGGCAGAAAACGCCCGCGGCAGCAGCATCACGGTGCAGCCGGTGGCTGCCACCCGCGACGCCCTGGCCGCCACACTGGATGCCGACGATGCCGCTCACGCCACCCCGGCTCCGGCAGCCCCGGCTGCCCACATCCAGGAGGTACTGCCTGCCTACCGCGACCTCTACGAGCAGAACCCCGACCTCATCGGATGGCTGACCATCGACGGCACTGACATCGACCTGCCCGTGGTGCAGACCCCCGGCAACAACGAGTACTACCTGCGCCGCGGCTTTGACCGGCTTTACGCCACCGGCGGCACGCTGTTCATGGACGAGCACTGCTCCATCGATCCCGACGCCCCCACCGCCAACTGGCTGATCTACGGCCATAACATGGCGGACGGTTCGATGTTCGGCCAACTAACCCGCTACCGCAGCGAGGATTTTTACAAAGCACACACCACCTTTACCTTTAACACGATCTACGAGACGGCAGCCTGGCAGGTAGTGGCCGCGCTGGATACGACCCTGGGCGCGGATGAACTGCCCTACTACACATTTTTTGATGCGGATACCAAGCTGGAGTGGCAGCAGCGCGTGGACGCCATCACAGCGCTGTCCCTCTATGATACCGGCGTGACGCCGGCATATGGCCAGCAATTGCTGGTGCTTTCCACCTGCGGTACCTCCTCGCCCGCCGCTAAGACCCGCTTTGCCCTGCTGGCAGTGCGGTGCGGCGAAAACTGATTTTGCACTTGCATTTTATAAAAGAATCGTCTATGATGGTGCATGAACTATTTTAGTCAAAAAAGGAGCCTGTACAAACTATGGCAGAATTTACCTATGAAGTTACCGAGCGCATCGCTGTGCTTTCTACCAACGCCCGCGGCTGGGAGCGCCAGCTGAACATGGTCAGCTGGAACGGCAACCCGCCGAAGTATGACATCCGCGATTGGTCCCCGGATGGCAGCCGCATGGCCAAGGGCATCAGCCTGACTGAGGAAGAGCTCAAGACCCTGAAAGACATCCTGAACGATATGGAACTGTGAGGTTCGCATGGAAGACTACCGCGCCCGGTTTGTGGAGATCTACAATAAAAACATCACGCGCCCCGGCGCGGACCGCCTGCTGAGCTGGCTGGAGACCACGGACTTTTTCACAGCCCCTGCCTCCACCCGCTACCACGGCGCCTGCGAGTGCGGCCTGGTCATGCACAGCCTGAACGTCTACGACGCGATGATGCAGCATTTTTACACCGAGGGCGAAAACGCCGAAAGCTACGCCATCTGTGCCCTGCTGCACGACCTGTGCAAGGCTAATTTTTACAAAGTCAGCACCCGCAACGTGAAAAATGACGCCACCGGCCAATGGGAGAAAGTGCCGTTTTACCAGGTGGCTGACCAGCTGCCCTACGGCCACGGCGAAAAGAGCGTGTATCTCATCGAGCATTTCATGCGCTTGAAAACCGCCGAGGCTATTGCTATCCGCTGGCATATGGGCGGGTTTGATGATGCCGTCCGCGGCGGCAGCTTTGCCGTGAGCGATGCCTACAACAGCTATCCCCTCGCTGTAAAGCTCCACATCGCCGACCTGACGGCAACTTACCTGATGGAGCAGGGCACCAGCGCTGTGGAAAACGGGCATCCCAAAAACAAATGATTTCATATCGCACCTAGCGGGCGTTGCCACCATGTGGCAACGCTCTTTTTTAGTGGGCTTCTTCCGCCGGGTGGGAAAACGGCTGCATAGGGTGCGTTTCGGGCAAATCGCTGCGTATATGCGCACGCAGTAAAACGGCCAGGTTCTTCCATATAGAGGTGTTCTTCCATTAGCGAATATGGTATACTCAGTTTAGTCCGGAATTTGTAAAGGAGTGTGACTATATGAGAAAAGCAGCTGTTTCTTCCATTGTTGCTATTATCTTGGGATACCTTGGTACTGTATTTGGAGCCGAAATAATGAATTGGCCTCAGCTCGGTCCAATTCTTGCAATTGTTGTAATGGGGGCTGCAATTATTACCTCTTTGGAAAAGGAAAAATAATTGCTTGACAACTTCCAGTTTACCGTACTCGTTCCCGGCAGGGGTTGGGGCAGGTACGCCCCAACAAGAAACTGTCCGCGGGGCAAAAATTGAAAATTTATGGTCACGGAACGATTCGTGCTCTCATAAACAATAGAAAACCCAGAACTGCACAGCTGATTCAGCCAACAGTTCTGGGTTTCTTGTTATCATGTCAAAATACTGTTTTACGGGGGCCCTGCCATATGACGGGCCCTGCTTTTTCTACAAAAACAATCAATTACTTCAACATCTTATAAATAGCTTCCATATCGCTCTGATGCAGCACCTTGGCGGAGCCCTTGGCACCGCCGCAGGCGCGGGCGCAGCTGGCGGCCATCTCGGCCATCTGCTCGTCGGTGGGGTCGATGCCCAGCTCCTTGAAGTTGACGGGCATGCCGATGCGATGATAGAACTCCTCCATCGCGGCGATACCGGCCAGCGCGGTCTCCTCATCGGTGGCACCGGGGGTCACGCCCATGACGTTGACGGCGTACTTCACAAAGCGGGGCAGGCAGTCCTTGTAGACATAGCGCGCCCAGCTGGGCCAGACTGCGGCCAGGCCTGCGCCATGGGTGACGTTGAACATGCCGCCCATCTCATGCTCCAGCAGGTGGGGCATCCAGTCGCCGCCGTCGCTGCCGCAGCCGGTCAGGCCGTTGTGTGCCAGAGAGGACGCCCACATCACCTCGGCGCGGGCATCGTAGTTGTGCGGGTCGGTGTGCAGCACTTCGGCGTTGTGCATGACGGTGCGCAGCAGGCCTTCGGCCAGCGCGTCGGTCAGTTCCATCGTGCCGCTGTTGACAAAATAACGCTCCATCGTGTGCATCATGATGTCGGCACAGCCGGCCTCGGTCTGGTAGTCCGGCAGGGTCATGGTCAGTTCGGGGTCCATGATGGCAAACTTCGGGCGGGCAAGGTCGTCGTCGTAGGCGCGCTTTTCCTCGGTGTCGGTGTTGGTGATGACGCAGCTGTTGCTCATCTCAGAGCCAGCGGCGGCGATGGTCAGCACGGATGCAACCGGGAAGCAGGCCTTGGCCTTGCGCTGGCCCGCGTACAGCTCCCAGACATCATGCTCCGGCTCAGCCAGGCCGTAAGCGATGGCCTTGCAAGAGTCGATGACCGAACCGCCGCCGACAGCCAGCAGGAAGTCCACTCCGTTGGCCTTGGACAGCTCAATGCCCTCGCGCACCTTGGCCAGATGCGGGTTAGGCACAACGCCGCCCAGCTCTACATGGAAGATGCCCGCCTCGTCCAGCGACTTCTTGACGCGGTCCAGCACGCCGGAACGCACAGCGCTCTGGCCGCCGTAGTGGATCAGCACGCGGGTGCCGCCAAACTGCTTCATCAGCTCGCCGACTCTTTCGACCGAACCTTTACCGAACGCGACTTTGGTCGGGGTGTAATAGGTAAATCCAAGCATTGTAAAAACCTCCTGCTTACTTTGGATGCTGCCAAAATCGTGCATCTTGCACAAAATTCAGACGCAAACATCCATTTTTTCTAATCATAGCACAGAGCGCAGGCGGGTGCAAGAGGAAATTTTGTGGGCCTCATGGCAGGGCTTATTCCGTCGGCAGGCTGACGTCCCACTGGGCCAGCTCGACCAGCGGATCGGTGTTTTTATCCACCAGTTTTACGGTCAGACCGGCGGCATCGGCGGGGGCAGCGTCAAAGTCGTAGCTGACGGTGCTGCTGTCTGCACTGGGGCGGCTGCTGGCGCATTGCAGCTTTTGGCCATCCGCGGAGAACAGCTGCAGCGTGGCGCCTTCGGGGGTATCTGCCGATAGCTGTACCGTTACACGGGTCTCGCCGGGGGCAGCAATCACGCTGGACAGCGTATAGCCATTGACTTCCGGTTCGGAAACCGTACCGATACGGTTGGCCGTATCGCTGGACGAGGCGGTAAAGTTCAGCTTCCAGCGGCCATCCAGCCTGGTGCGCAGATAGCTGCCGTCGGCATCATAGGCATTCTGCACGCCGGTCAAGCCCGCCACGGTCAGCTGGCAGTCGATGGCAGCGGTGTCGCTGTTGTAGTCCGCCAGGTCATAGTCCATGGCGGCGGCGTAGGTGTGGTCGTCCACTTTTTCAAACACAAAACCGTTCTGGGGGTAAAGGGCCTGCCCGTTCGCTAGCAGGGTGCCGTCGGCCTGCGCCTGGCAGATCTCGATCCAGCCTTCGCCGCCCGGATTCTGGGCCAGCCAGTCGTAACCCGCCAGACTGTCATTCCCGTCCGGGGCGGTCAGCGTCAGGCCGATGCGCAGGTAGAGGCCGTCGCAGTAGACCTGGTTCAGCGTCAGGGTGTAGGGGCTTGCGGTGCTGCTCTCCCCTGTCTCGCTCTGGCTTTCCGGTACGGCAGGCACTGCGGCCTGCTGGGCATAGCCGGAAAGCCGGTCGCTTTTCAGTTGGTTTTTGCTGTCATGCTGGTTGAGGAAACTGAACACATCCCCCACAAAGGGCAGACCCTCGGCCAGCGCAGGATTCACTGTATTGACCCCGCACAGTACGGCCATGCAGGCGGCGACTCCGGCCAGTGCCCTGCCCCAGACAGGAACGCGACGGCGCTTGGCGGATTTTACACGGTGTACGGATTTTTTGCGCGGTGCTTCGCCGGATTCGACGTGTACTTTTGCCAGTACAGCATCGGCCAGGCGGTCGCTTTCGGCGGCGGTCAGCGGTGTTTCCTCGGTGGGCAGAGCGTCAAGCTCGTTCCAGAATGTATGCAGATCAGCCATGTGTATAACCCCTTTCCTGTAATTGGCGGCGCAGGCGGTCGCGCCCGCGGCTCAGCCGGGTGTTTACGGTGGATACCCGCAGATCCAGCGCGGCGGCGATCTCCCTGCTGGATTGCATCAGGTAGTATTTGCGCAGAAATATCTCACGGTCGGGCGGCTCCAGCGCTGCCACCAGCACGGCCAGCTCGTCGGCGGCATCCCCAGCCGGGTCGGCGGGCAGGTCGGCGATGGTGGCGGCCAGTTCATCGGTCAGCGGCAGAGTGTCGTGCCGCTGTAAGGCGCGGTAACGGTTGATGGCGGTATTCCGTGCTGTGACGATGAGCCAGGCCCGCACCGGTGTGCCGGTGGCTTCCAGCCGGGCGGCATTGCGCCACAGCGCCACAAATACATCGGCGGTACATTCCTCTATATCCCGGTCGTGCCCGGGCAGGATGCGGCGGGCAATGCCCCGCACCAGCGCGGCGTAGTCCCGCATGGCCCACCGCAGCCCGGTATCCGGGTCCTGCCGGATGGCCTGCAACAGCGTGGGCGTGGTGTTTGTTTGCATGAGCTTCAACTCCTTTTGTTTTGGCGCCTTTCACTCTTATAGACAAGCGGGACGGAGAAAATCTTACAGGGAAATGGGGAAAAGTTTCGGGCCGATGACGAGCATCGTCCCCTACAGAAGTGGAGCGTGAGGCAACAAAAAACTCCCCGATCTTCATCGGGGAGTTTATGTACAAATTATTGGTTATCGCCCATGCGGTCGATCTGATCCTGCAATAGCTGGGATACTGGGCGGTTCACGCTGCGCAGGCGGCGTACCGGCTTGGCGGGCGCACGGTGCGGCGTTGCCTTGACCCGGAACTTCTCCGGCTTGGGCGGTGCGGCCTGGGGCTGAGGCTGCTGCACAGGCTGGGGAGTCTGGGGTACAGGCTGCGGCACAACCGGTGCGGCGGGCGCACTTTCCGTGGGCAACGGCTCCACGGGAATATCCGTCTCCGGGGTGCCCTGGGCATAATCGCGCATTTCCACGCCCAGCTCCTTCAACTCGGCCTCGGTCTCATCCAACGCCTGGTAGATGGCCAGAGTCAGGTTATCGAGGTCCAAAGTGGCAGCGCTCAAACGCTGATCCACCCGTGCCAGGCGGTCACGCACCAGCATTACGCCGGAGGCAATGCCCCGGGCATTTTCGGCCATGCGGGATTTCTGGGTGTCGGCCTGCTGCTTCAGCTCCTTTTCGGCGCTCTCGGCATACAGCTTGGCATCGGCCAGAATTTTCTGGGCTTCCAGCTTGGCTTCCCGCACTACATCGGGCGTGGGGGCCGGGGCTGCGTTCAACTGGCGGGCTGCAGCCAACTGCTGCGTCAGCGTTTCGTTCTGTTGCTGCAGGTCGTGGCATTTCAGCTGCCAGATGTTGGCATTTTTCTGGATCTCCCGGTGCTCGCTCTGCACGCTTTCAGCGACGGATTGTGCTTTTTGCAGCTGCTCGTCGCTTTCGTGGCGTTTGCTCTCGGCCAGGTCAGCCCGCTGGTTGGCGGCGGCTAACTCGGCTTTCAGGGCCTCGATGCGGGCTTCGGCATCACTGCGCTGGCTGCGCAGATCATCCAGCTGGGCTTGAAGCTGGCGCAGCTTTTCCTGGTATTCCAGTTCATGCTGCTGGGCTTCGTTGGCGAGCGTGCTCATGTACGCCAGGACATCATTTTTATCGAAGCCGCCAAACATACGGGAGCGGAACCCCTGCTCCTGTATGTTCATGGAATCAGATGGCATGGCGTTTTACATCCTCTCGCGGAAAATTTAAAGTCAGGGGCGATCAGCTGCGCTTGTTCAGGATGCTGAGCAGATCGTCGAAGTAATCGCCGTCATCCTCTTCCTCGGCCGGGGCCTGCTTGGCGGCGGGCTGGGCGTCAAAGGACTGGGTGAAGATGGGGTTGGGCATGACGGGATTGATGTCCTGCTGCGGGGCAGCGGTGCGCTGTGCGGGCTGGGCAACCTCGGCCTGAGCCGGAGCCTCAACAGGCTGGACGGCGGGGGCAGGGGCGACACCGCGCTTGGCATCGACATGGGCCTGGATGGGCTCGTCGACCTCGGGGGTGCTCTCGAAGCCGGTAGCAACGACGGTGATGCTCATCTCGTCGCTCAGGCGCTCGTCGAACGCAGTACCCCAGATGATGTTGGCATCGGGATGTGCGGACTGGGTGATCATGGAGGCAGCGGTCTCGACATCCTCCAGGCCGATGTCCGGGCTGGAAGTGATGTTGATGATGACACCGCGTGCGCCGGCGATGCTGGTCTCCAGCAGCGGGCTGGAGATGGCAGCCTTGGCGGCGTTCTCGGCCTTGCCGGCGCCCTTGGCGACGCCGACACCCATGTGGGCGAAGCCGGCGTCCTTCATGATGGAGCGGACGTCTGCGAAGTCCAGGTTGATGAAGGCAGGAATGTTGATCAGGCTGGAGATGCTCTCAACGCCCTGACGCAGCACGTTGTCGGCAGCCTCAAAAGCGTTCATCAGGGTGATGCGCTCCTGGCTGATGAGCTTCAGGCGCTCGTTGGGGATGACGATCAGAGAGTCGACGTGCATCATCAGGGAGGCAATGCCCTGCTCGGCCAGGCTCATCTTGCGCTTGCCCTCAAAGGCGAAGGGCTTGGTGACGATGCCGACGGTCAGGATGCCCAGGTCGTGGGCAGTCTCGGCCACGACAGGGGCAGCGCCGGTGCCGGTGCCGCCGCCCATACCGGCGGTGATGAAGACCATCTGGGCGCCCTTCAGGGCGTTGGAGATCTCATCCTTGCTCTCCTCGGCAGCGCGCTGGCCGATCTCGGGATCAGCGCCGGCACCGCGGCCCTTGGTGAGCTTTGCGCCCAGCTGGACCTTCTGGGTGGCCTTGGAATTCAGCAGAGCCTGCTGGTCGGTGTTCATTGCGACGAACTCGACACCGGAGAGGCCGGACTCGACCATGCGGTTGACAGCGTTGCCGCCGCCACCGCCCACGCCGATGACTTTAATGTTGGTCACATTTTGCATTTCTTCGTCAAGAACGAATGCCATGAGTGTATCCCCCTAAGTGTTTGTTTAAAGTGGCACAGGACCCAGGGCAGGCCCTGTAAATGGGCACACTGGTCCGTGGATTTTTTGCATATAACTGATTATTAGAATACCAAATTTTCCTGTCAATTTCAATACCTGCGCCAGAATTTTGCAAAAAAATGCCCTCATCACCGCAGAATCCACCAATACGGGCCGGGGGGATGCCCGGTTTTTGGCAGGAACGTAGAAAAATTATGTTTTTTCTGTGATGCAATCGGCCCCAAGGGTGCGCAGATCGCCGGGCAGATCGGCATAACCGCGGGGAATATGGCCGGGGTCCCGCAGGAGGGTCACGCCTTCGGCCCCCAGTGCAGCCAGCAGCAGGGCGGCCCCGCCGCGCAGGTCGGGGGCGGTCACCGCGGCTCCGTGCAGGGTTGCGCGGCCGTCCATATAAAGTGTACGCCCGGCGGTGCGGCATCTTGCCCCCAGGGCGGCAAAGCCCTCGGCGCAGGCAAAGCGGCGGGCAAACAGGTGGTCGTAGATCTCGCTGGGGGCGTCGGCGGTCAGCAGCACGGCGGCAGCCAGGGGCGCGGTATCGGTGGCAAAGGCGGGCCAGGCGTTGGCGCAAAGCGTTTGCCCGCCGCGCAAAGGCCGGGCGGGGCTTCGGGCCAGCGTGACGGTGGTATCCTGGCGGGCAACATCCACGCCCGCCGCCTGCAAAAAGTCGAGAAAGGCCGCATAATAGGCGGGGGCGCAGTGGGTGACGGTCACCTCTCCCCCGGCGCAGGCCAGGGCGGCGGCGTAGGTGGCGGCGGCAATGCGGTCCGGCAGGGGCGTCCAGGCGGTGCCCTGCAAAGGCTTGCCGCCCTGTATCACCACCACCGGCGTACCGGCCCCGGTGATGTGCGCCCCGCAGGCACGCAGAAAGTTCGCCAGGTCGCATATTTCTGGCTCGCAGGCAGCCCCGCGCAGGATGGTTGTGCCGCCCGCCTGGGTCGCGGCCATCATCAGGGTCATGGTAGCCCCCACGCTGGGCAGGCGCAGGGCGAAATCTACCCCGTGGAGCGGTCCGCGCCGCCGCAGTGTCACGGCGATGCCCTCCAATTCCACCTGGGCACCCATGGCCGCCAGCCCGGCCAGGTGGATGTCGACGGGACGGGGGCCCAGCTTGCAGCCGCCGGGCAGCGGCAGGCGCACCTCGCCCACCCGGCAGAGCAGCGGCGCCAGATAGAACACCGAGCTGCGCATGGCCCCGGCGAGGTAGTCGGGAATCTCCCCTTGCAGGTCTTGGCCGGGGGCAACGAACAGGTCACTCCCCTGCCGTTCGGCCTTGGCACCCACGGATTGCAGCAGCGCCAGGCTGGTGGCGACATCGGCCAGGGGCGGCACGGCCCGCAGGCGGCTGGGGGTACGGCACAGCAGGGTGGCAGCCAGCAGCGGCAGTACGCTGTTTTTGGCGGCGGCGGGCCGTATGCGGCCGTGAAGCGTCCGCCCGCCGGTGATGGTGATGAGTTGCATGGGTACCCCCTTTTACGCCAGATATGTCCGCGGCGCATTGAAAAAGCCTCCCTCTGGGAGGGAGGTGGCCCGAAGGGCCGGAGGGAGAGAGCTTTGCCAGTGTCCAAAGCTTCGGACAATTATGATGCTCTCTCCCCCACCGCCTTACGGCGGAGCCCCCTCCCAGAGGGGGCCAATACAAGGCGCAGTTTTTACTATTATATATGTCACAAATCGCACCGGCATTACAGCAGAATCGGCTGCAGCTGCACACCGCGCAGGGCGCTTTCCAGCGTATCGGGGATGAGGGTGAAATCGCTTTTGAGGCTGCAGGGCTTTTTGTAGCTGTCGTCCTGGCCGAAGGGCACAAAGTAGTAGTTCCGCCGCTGCAGCAGCTGGGCAATAGCCGGGGCACTGCCCGAGAGCGCATCGTTGGTGGAGGGGGCCAGAACAACAGGCCGTCCGCCCCGCAGCAGGCTTTTGGCGGCCAGGGTTACCGGCGTGGCGCTGAGGCCCGCTGCCAGCATGGCCATGGTGGTGCCGGTGGCCGGGGCGATGATAAGCGCCTGGGCCATCCCTTTTGGGCCAAGCGGTTCCACCTGCTGCAGGGTGGTCAGCGGTGTTTCGCCGGTCATCTCCTGCAATTGGGCGCGCAGGGCGGCGGCTGTGCCAAAGCGGGTATCCAGCGCGGCGGCGCTGCAGCTTAAAATGGGCAGCACCCGCCAGCCCAGCGCCCGCAGGCGGCGCACCTGGGGCAGCACAGCCGAAAAGCTGCAAAAACTGCCGCATAAAGCAAAGGCCACGGTGCGGGGGCCGTCAGGCCGGTTCATCATGCAGATCACCTCTTTCTTGCAGGATGGTCAGTACGGTTTGGGCGATGAGCGCCCCGGCGGTATCGGGGGCGCACTTGCCGGGCAGGGCCAGGGCGTGTTCGGCCCGGATGCCCAGGGCTTCGGCGGCGTCAAAGTCGGTGCCGCCGGGCAGGCTGGCCAGGTCGATGACCAGCGCCCCGCGGGGCAGCTTTTCCAGCATTTTGCGGGGCAGCACCGGCGCGGGGATGGTGTTGATGACGGTATCATGCTTTGCCAGCAGCACGGGCAGGCGGTCCAGCGGGGCGGCGCGGTGCCCCGCACACCGGGCGTTGGCCCGCTGCACAGCATTGCGGGCGGCAACGGTGGTATGTCCGCCCAGCAGGTCCAGCCGCCGCGCTACCGCCCGGCCGATGCGTCCGTAGCCGAGAACCAGGAAGTCGCTTTCCCAGATGGTGCGGCGGCGCAATTGCAGCAGCAGGGCAAGGCAGCCCTCTGCGGTGGGCACGGCGTTTAAACATTCCAGTTCGGGCCGCTGGAAGTAGTCCAGCAGCGGCAGACTGGCCTGCCGGGCGGCGGCCTGGATGGGTGAACCGGGGCGTCCGGCCAGCAGCAGGGTGCCGGGGCGCACCCCCTGCAGGGTGCGGGCGACGGCATCGCTGACACGTTCCTGGGACATGGGCAGCAGGACAAAATCGGCCTGGCAGGCGGCCTCCGGCCCGATGATGCGGAACCCCGCGGCCTGCAAAGTCTGCGCCGCCGCCCGCTGGCGGGCATCATGCCCCACCACGCAAAAGGTTTTCATAGGCTGTTCCTCCCCCTTTGGGTGTGCTTTCGCCATAGTATGCTTGGATTGAGGCGGATGGTGCGGATACAAAAAAGCTCCCTCACAGAGGAGCCTTTTGCGCCGCGTGCAAATAAAAAATCCCGACCCCTCAAAAGGGATCGGGAAAAATCGAATGGTTTAATAATACTTCAACCCGTTGCACTGGCCGCGCCAGACGGCGATGGGGTCGATGGGGACGGTGCCGATGCGCATTTCCACAACGGTGGTCTTGCCGCAGGTGGCAAGGGTCTGGCCCTGCTTGACCTGCTGCCCGGCCTTGATGTCAATGTCGCTCAGCCCGTAGAAGATCGTGCGCACGCCCGCGCCGTGATCGATGACCAACGTAGTTCCGTAGTCGCCGCCCAGGTCCTCGGCCAGGTCGATCTTGCCGCTGGCGGGGGCAATGACCAGCTCACCGCGGGTGGTGGACAAAATTACGTTCGTACTGGTGCGGCCGCCTGCGCCGGTGTTGGTGCTGCGCTCGCTGTAGCGGCGGCCCACATACTCGGTCGCGCCGAAGGTCAGCGTGGTGTTGAGGCGGTTGAGGAACGGCTGCACGAACCCGGCGTCCGCCCAGCTGATGCCGGTGGGCGCTGCGGTGAACAGCTTGCTGACCTTGGTGGGGGCATCGTCCTGCCCGATGTAGGGCGTAGCGCGCTGGGACTGCGAGGAGTAATCCTTGTAGCTGAATCCGCCGTCGGTCACTTTCAGGTACAGTGTGGTGGAGTAGCGGCCCACCTGCACGTCGATGGTCTCGGTGCCTAAGGCTGCGTTCCAGGGGATGGGCAGGTAGCACACCCAGCCGTTGGAGGACTGGATAAAGCCCTGATTTTTCAGCGTGGTGGTCAGGGTGGGGGCGTCGTCCTCGTAACTGCCGGTCACACGGATGGCGGCTACGCCGCCCTGCTCGATGGTATTCTCGCTTAAATAAACGGACGGCTCGATGGCAATATCGAAGGTGAACAGCCAGGTCTCGGAGCCGGTGATGTCGGCGGCGCCTGCTGCGCGGGAGCCGGTAACGCTGGCCACCAGCTTGGCGGTGTAGGTGCCGGTCTCGTCAAAGCAATAGCCGCTGAACTCCGACAGCGTACCCTCGAACACGGTCTCCTTGTCGGCGTCGGTCACGGTCAGCTGGGTGGCATAGTTGGTGGAGCTGATCGTAATATCCGGCGACAGAGTGGAGATGGGATTCTCCAGCACAGCGGGGACGGAACTATAAGTTTCGGCGTAGGTACGCTTGAACCAGTTGCCGATGACCGGAACATGCCACTTGTAGGCCGAAGGTTCCAGCGTCTGCCCGGCGAAGGTCACGTGGATGGAAGGCAGCATATCGGGGGTGGCGCTGCGGTACAGGTAGGCCACGCCGATGCCGGCCACTACCAGCACAAACACCGCCACCAGCAGCAGCCACCTGGCCATGCCGGTCACGCCGCTGCGCACAACATCCCCCATGGTGGCGGGGGTGTCATCCTCCGCCGCATCGTCGTCGGACGAAGTGTCGGTATCCTCCCCGGCGGGAATATCCATGTTGGCGGTGATCTGCTCCACCGAGAGCTGCACCGTGCGGGTCATGTCCAGCAGGCGCTTTTCATCGATGGGCGGCAGCTCCACGGTCTCCTCGTCGGCCTCAGCGGCATCCAAGGCGGCGTCTTCGTCAGCTGCGGCCTCCTCCGTGGGGGCCTCTGCGGTGGCTTCCTCCTCTGCGGTGGCTTCCTCCTCTGCGGGGGCTTCCTCATCGGTGGGGGCGCTGTCCTCAGCAGGCGTTTCCGGCTCTGCTTCGGGTTCGCCTTCTTCGGCGGGTGCTTCCTCGGGTGCTTCCGGCGCTTCGGGGGCGGCATCTGCTGCTTCTTCAACAGGTTCCGCTTCGCTCTTCCCTGCCGGTTCGGCGGGGGCATCCTCGGCAGCGGCCGTAGCGACGGCTTCTTCCGCCGGCGCGGTCTCCGCAGGGGGCGCGGCTTCGGGCTGCGGGGCTGCCTGGGGGGCAGTATCCGGTGCGGCCTGGGCCGGGATGTTGTCGTTTTTCTTGCTCATCTGTACTCTTCCCAAAATCCTCTTGGTGTTGCCCCATCGTGGAAAAACAGGCGGCAGCCGGGGCCGGGCTGTACCCAATGAAAAATTTATTCAGACTCGCGGTATTGCAGACCACTGCGGCCCGCCATGGCAGGCTCCGGGTCTACCGATTTGCTGCCGATGCGCAGCTCAAAGATCAGGTCATGGTCGGTGCCCGCCGTGCCTACGGGGGAGCCGGCTTCGATCGTCTGGCCGCGCTGGGCGGTGACGGTCTTTAACCCGAACAGATAGCTTTTCACGCCGCAGCCGTGGTCGATGACCACCGTGCCGCCGGTCAGGGTCAGGGTATCCGCCAGCACGACGGTGCCGCTCTGGGGTGCGGTGATGGTCTCGTTGTCGGGGGCGGAGTAGGTCAGCCCGGTGGACTGGCCGCTGCGCTGGCCGTCCCGCATCTGGATGTCGCCGTAGTGCACGGCAATGGCGCTGCTGCTGGGGGCCACGAACAGCCCGTTCCACAGCTTTTGGCCAGTGCTGTTGGTGTACAGCGGCCAAATGGCGTTGCGGTACTCCTCGGCCCCGCCCACGTCTTCCTCGGCGGGCAGTTCCACCGTCTTGTGCTGGGTGTTGGTCACGGTCAGGGTCAAGTCGCGGGTCAGGCTGCCGCAGGTCAGCTGCAGGGTATGGTCGCCGCCCTCGGCATTATAGGTGATAGGGATATACCCCATGTAGCCGCCGGCGGTGCGGCGGAACCAGACGGTGCCCAGGTCGGTCTCCAGGCTCGGCTCACCATCCAGAATACCGGTGAGATACAGCGCCACCACGCTGCCCTGGGCGGCGCGGTCGCTGCTCAGGGTCACGGTGGGGGCCATCGACATGGTGTACCCGGCGCGGTAGGCGTACCAGCCCTGGGCGTCGGCGGGGGGCTCGTTCTCCTGGTGGTAGGCTTTTACAATAATTTGGTAGTCGCCGTTGGCGGCGTAGGTATAGGTGTTGCAGGTGGAGGCATCGCCGGTCCAGGCCGTGCCGTCGGGCGCGGTGATGGTCACTTCGGCGCGGGTGACCCAATCCGGCAGCACCAGCTGGGGCGCGGTATCGGTAAAGGTGCCCAGCTTTTGCACGGTCAGGTTGGTGGGGCTCTGGTAGTGCTTGCTTACTTTGTCGCCCAGCACGGGGATGGTCCAATCCCACCCGTTTGGGGTGAGGGCGGTGTCCCCGAAGGTGACAGCCTCCTGCGGGAGGTCTTTTTCGCCGGTGCGGCTGTAGAGAAACGCGGCGGTGCCGCCTAAGATCAGCGCGACCATGGCAATGACCATAGCAAGCCAGAGCAGCAGTTTGCGCATAGTTTTCTCCTATAGGCAGTAGCGATGGAAAAGCCGGACGCACAAGGCGGCGCCCGGCTGAGAGACTCAGTTTTTACTCGGCGTCAGCGGCGTCAGGGGCGTCGGCTGCGGGCTGGGCGGGGATCTTTTCGTAGACGGTGTCGTCCTGGAAATCGTCATCATCGTCGTAATCGTCACCGTCATCGCTGAACAGCAGGCGCTCGTACTCGTCCAGCTCCTTCTCGCGGTGATAGAGGTAGAGGGCGGCGGCGGTCAGGGCACCGGCAGCAGCAAAGAAAAAGGCCAGCACAGCACCGAACGTGGATTTCTTCATCATGGGGAAAACTCCCTTCCTGGCGGTAAGAATACCGTAGATTCGTAATTTTTTCTTGCGGGCGGTCTGCAGGGCAGATACCGCTATGCCCCTATTATACCCGACCCGGGGCCGGAATACAACACAAGAATTGTAAAATTTGAAAGTTCCTTGGTTGTGCCATGCCTGCTTTAACGATTTAAAGAGCTGACTTGACATTCGTGGGAAAATGGGGTTTACTTTATATAGGAAAAAGGCTCCCCTTGAGGGGAGCTCCCGCGCAGCGGGTGAGGGGTGGCTACTTTAGCTATAGGCCAACAAAGTAGATGCAATTGCTCTGCAGGTGAGCCACCCCTCAGTCGCCTACGGCGCCAGCTCCCCTCAAGGGGAGCCTTTAATTTGAAAAGGACGGAAACCCACCATGCAAAAAGACCTGACCACCGGCAGTGTATTCAAAAATGTGCTTTATTTCTCGCTGCCCTACCTGCTGTCGTATTTTTTGCAAACGCTGTACGGCATGGCAGACCTGTTCATCATTGGCCAGTTTGAGGGCACGGCCAGCATCACGGCGGTGTCCATCGGCAGCCAGATCATGCACATGATCACGGTCATGCTGGTGGGGCTGGCCATGGGTGTTACCGTGGGCATCGGCCGGGCAGTGGGCGCCCACGATGACCGGGGCGCAGGCGCGGTCATTGGCAACGCGGTCATGCTGTTTCTGGCGGTGTCGGTGGCTATGGCCGCAGTGCTGACGGCGCTGGTGCAGCCGATTTTAAGCATGATGTCCACCCCGGCCGAGGCTGTGCCCGGCGCGGCGGCTTACCTGACCATCTGCTTCATCGGCATCCCCTGTATTACGGCGTACAATATTATTGCGTCCATCTTCCGCGGGCTGGGCGATTCCCGCAGCCCGATGTACTTTATCGCGGTGGCCTGCGCGGCCAACATCGGGCTGGACTACCTGTTTATGGGGGCACTGCACATGGGCCCCGCCGGTGCGGCGCTGGGTACCACGCTGGCCCAGGGCATCAGCGTCATTGTCTCGCTGGGGGTCATTCTGCGGCGCAAAAGCGGCATCCGGCTGCACAAAAGTGACCTGCAGCCGCAGAAAAACGTCATTGGCCGCATCCTGCGCATCGGCGTGCCGGTGGCCTTGCAGGACGGACTTATCCAAATCTCGTTTTTGCTCATCACGGTCATTGCCAACCGGCGCGGCCTGACGGACGCCGCCGCTGTGGGCATCGTGGAGAAGATCATCAGCTTCATCTTCCTGGTGCCGTCCTCGATGCTGTCCACGGTGTCGGCGCTGGGGGCCCAGAACGTGGGCGCAGGCAAGCACGACCGTGCCGCCGGGACGCTGTACTACGCTATCGGCATTTCGCTGACCTTTGGGGCCATCGTGGGTGTGCTGGTGCAGTTTATCGCCCCCAATGCCGTGGCGCTGTTTACCACCGATGCCGCCGTGGCCGTCGCGGGCGGCTGGTATCTGCGCGGCTATATCTGGGATTGCTTCTTTGCGGGCATCCACTTCAGCTTCAGCGGGTATTTCTGCGCGTATGGCCGCAGCGAGTTGTCGTTCCTGCATAACATTTTGGCCATTGTGCTGGTGCGCGTGCCGGGGGCGTACTTCATGTCCAAGCTGTTCCCGGATAACCTGCTGCCCATGGGCCTTGCCACGGCGGTCGGCTCGCTGCTGTCGGTGCTGATCTGCCTGCTGGCCTACACGCTGCT
>ERZ1034913.549-NODE-549-length-29201-cov-7.372367_pt1 | contig 29201 bp, 23 predicted proteins | sample MGYA00520697_ERZ1034913 | MGnify/ENA primary metagenome ERZ1034913 (study PRJEB33766, sample SAMN09781786) | gut metagenome | biome: gut microbiome | host: Homo sapiens | place: Madagascar | study: EMG produced TPA metagenomics assembly of the PRJNA485056 data set...
GCTGTTCTCGAAAACCTACGGTTTAGCCCTTGACTTCATATAGCTGGTCTCCTTTTGTTTCGGTTCAATCAAGACGCTGAGCGCCCGGAGGGAGATGGGGGCGCTCAGCTAAGGGGGGATGATCCGTTCGGGGACGTTTCGAGGACGAGGAACGCTCCGAAACGCCTATCCGAAGGTCATGGGTTTTTACAGTTCGGCCACGTACTTGCCGATCACATAGCCCTGCGTGTGGGCACGGCCAAGGGACAAGCCCGGCATCCACATGGTGTAGTCGACGCCGGCGAAGAAGTTACCGGCAACGTTGCCGATGGCGAACAGGCCGGGAATCGGCTCCTCGGTACCGTCCTTGAGCACCTGCATGTGCTTGTCGACGTTCACGCCGGACACAATCGCCGATACGCGAACGTGGCGATGGATGCCGTAGAACGGCGGGGTGTCGATGGGCGTGAGCCACTTAGCCTGCTTGCCGAAGTCCTCATCGCTGCCCTTCGCAACCAGCTCGTTGTAGCGCTCGACGGCCTTCTTGAACGCGGCGGCGTCGGTGATGCCCAGCTTCTTGGCAAGCTCATCAAGCGTATCGGCCTTAAACGTTGCGATTTGCCCCTCGTAAACACCCTTTTTCTCGCCGGGCTCTTCGGGCATGTACGCCTTGATGGCCTCCTGGTCGAACAGCTTGCCCGGCCAGCTTGCAGCGGTCTCGGTGTAGTTGTTGTCGAAGATCTGGCAATAGTTGCCCTGATCGGCGTCGCTGCGCAGGAAGTTGTTCATAAGCGACATGCCGCAGGTTTCATCGCAGAAGCGCGTGCCGTCCATCTTCACCGCCAAAAACGGCATATCGCACATGGAGCCCGGACCGCCGTCGAAGTCATGGAGCATCTTGGTGTGACCGAGGTCCTCCATCGCGCCGCCGGCCCAAATGGCCATCTTGTGTCCGTCGCCGGTCTTGTTCGTCTGCTTGCGGCCGAGGTGCTTCAGATCCGGAAGATAGTAGTTCACCATCTCGTCGTCGTTTTGGTAATCGCCGGCAGCCAGGATAACGCCCTTTTTCGCGTTGAACTGAATGTTACCTTCGGCGCCCTTGGCGATAACGCCCGTGATGCCCGATGCGTCGCCCACGAGCTGTTTCGCCTCGGTGGAGTAGAAGAACTCGACGCCCTGCTTTTCCGCGTACTCAGCCAGCGTCTTCATGCCTTCGCCGGTGTTGTAGGGCTTCGGACCAAAGTCGATGGACAAGTAGTTCATCTCGTAGTCGTTGACCTTCGCAATGCTCGACGTCCACTTCTTCGTGGTGTCGGAGACCTGTGCGCCGCATTGCTGTGCCAGGTTGAACAGCCAGGTGATGGCCTCGCCGGAGTTCTTCGCCCACAGCTCCACCTGTTCGCGCTTAGCGCGGTAATCATGCTCGGAGATCAGCTTCGACACCACGGCTTCGATGCCGGCGGGATCGGACTTGTCAAGCAGGATGCCCGTTGCGGTGTTGCCTTGCGAGATGGCGGTGCTTTCCTTCTGGATGACGGCGACGCTTGCGCCCGCTTCCTTGGCGGTGATGGCGGCGGGGATGCCTGCGGCGCCAGCGCCAACGATCACGACGTCGTAATCCTTCGTGGTTTTCACGTCCTTGATCGGCTCGGGCGCGCTCAGGAAGCTCGGAAGCCCTGCGCGCTCGTGGCCTGCCGCAGTGGTTGCGGCGGTCGAGCCGCCGTTTGCCGCCTTGCCTGAATCGGATGCGCTCGATGCTGCTTTCGGCGCGCAGCCGCCCAGCAGCGATGCTCCCGCGACGCCTGCTGCCGCAAGCCCGCTCATCTTGAGCAGATCGCGACGCGACATTTCCTTGGACATGAGTAACTCCTTTCGATATGCGAGCCCCGCATCCGCTTGCATGCTCAACGGGGTAGAGCAACGATCCCTTCGCCCTCCAAAACTCGTTGCTGTGCCCTGCACAATATCTTCACAAACGCGTCGATTCATCATCCCCTCGCGAAATCAAGGGGGCTATTTCCATAACCCCTCGCAATAACCCCATCTTGAACAGGCAATACTCCCGCTATAGTTTCCGACCGCATTAGCGTTGCACCTAAGAGGTCGTATACAATTGAGGAAGGGAGAGGGGGTTACATGGATGCATAACCCCAATTGGACAAGGTGATGGGGGGACGGTTTTGCACAGTTCGAATGTAGCGGCACAGAGCGTGGCGCAAGCGAAGCCGTCGAACGGCGAACAAGCGCAAGGGAAGCAGGCACGCCGTTCGTTGCGGGATGTGCTGGTGCCCATCCCTTTGGCGTTTCTAGGGTTGGGCGTGTACCGCGCCTGGATAGAGATCACCTTTGTGGGGTCGTTCGTCGGCTTCTCGGCTTTTTCCGTTTCCATGCGCGACATCTTCGATCTCACCGCCATCGTCGAAATGCTGGCGTGCGTGGCGCTTGCGCGCAGGATCGGCCCGCTGTTCAACAGAGCCCGGGTATATATCCTTTGCGGCAGTTTCATGCTGCTGTCAACCGTGCTGCTGTTCGCGTCGTGTTTCATGCCGTCGCTCGCGCTGCTGCTTGGCTTTGCAAGCTCTGTATTCGGCGGTCTGGGCCTGGGCTTGATTATCTTGATCTTCAGCGAACTGTGTGGATGCTTGAATCCCATCCGCGTAACGCTGTATTACGCGTCATCCCTGGTGTTCGGTGCGCTGATCGTGTATGTGTACATGGGCTTTAAGATGCCGTGGCTGTTTGCGATGACGGCGTTGCTTCCCGTAGCGGCGCTGCTGTGCGCTCGACGCGGCTTCGAGTTGCTGCCTGAAGGCGAACGGCCGCAGAAAACGTGGGTGAGCGTCTCCGTGCCGTGGAAGATCATGCTGCTCATGGGCTTCTTCGCGTTTTCGTACGGCATCATCGAATCGAGTGCTTATCGTGGCGCGTTCGGACCGCATTCATCGCCGGGAACGTTTATCGTGGCAGTGCTCGTGGTTATCGGTGTGCTGGTGCAACGCGATAAATTCGATTTCAACGTGCTTTGCCGCATCGCGTTGCCGTTGACGGTGGTTGCGCTGTTCTCTATTTCCGTGTTCGGTTTTGCCGACGACATATTCGGCGGGTATTGCGTGGCAGGTGGCTACACCGCGTTCACCATCCTGATCATGGTGCTGTGCTCGAACTTGTGCTATCGCTACGGCGTGTCGGCGATATGGCTGTTCGGTTTGGAGCGCAGCCTTCGCCTGGTGTTCATGTTTCTTGGCCGGTGCGTATACGAATACGGGTCGATGATCGATGTCGGCGGTGTGCGCGGCACCACTATCGCCATCGGGATAGCTGTCGTCGCCGTGATCATGGGAACGTTTGTGCTGTTGTCTCAAAAGGAGCTTTCGAGCAAATGGGGCGCGACGTTTCTCGATGGTCCGCAGGCGGATGGTCAAGCGGTGCGCAAGCAGGAGGTCGTCGATCGCTGCGAGCTTTTAGCGAAGAGGTTCGGGTTGACGTCGCGTGAGACCGAGGTGCTTATGCTTCTGGCGCAACGTAAGACCGTCGGGCAGATCGAGCGCGAGCTGTTCATCGCTAACGGTACGGCGAAAGCGCACGTGCGCCACGTGTATCAGAAGTTCGATATCCATTCGCGTGAGGAGCTGTTCGACCTGATCGGCATCGATGGGCTGCAAAGCAATGTGGACGTTCTGGCCGAAGACCTCTCCGCGGGCAAGCGCGCCTGATCGGCGCTGCGCTATCGTTCGATGGGGCGCAGCTGCGTGAGGGTGCTCAGACGCTCGGCTTCCTCGCGTTGCTGCAGGTCGGCCATCACCACGTGCCCGGCCATGGCGATATCGCGGCACTTCTCGGGGGCAAGGCGGCTCCACAGGTACTGCGTGGCAATGCGGTCCACGCCCGCGATCACCACGTCCTGCATATGGCGCCCCTCGTCGGTGCAGGCCACGTACACTGCCTTGCGGTCGTCGGGCGCGCTCATGCGCTCGACCCAGCCGCGTTCGGCCAGGCGGTCGGTCGCGCGCACGGCGGTGGCGCTTGTGAGCTTTAGCTGCCGCGCCAGGTCTACGATGCGCATGGGATAGCCCACCTCGCCCAAGCGCTGCAGCACGCGGCATTCGCTGAAGGTGGCGCCGTCGCAGGATTCCTCCAAGGCCTTCTCTATGCGCTTTCGCAGCACTTCGAAGGAAGCCAGGGCGCGGGAGGCGAAGAACTTGCGCGACATCTCGCGGGACAGCGGCGGCTCGATGGTGGCGCCGGCCATGACGGCGGCCTCGCAGATCGAGCGGAACGGCGCGGTTTGGGTGGGGAAGATGCGGTAGAGCTGGGCGATGATGGCGGGGTTGGCCTGTTCGATGTGCTTGATGCCGGATTCGAGCACGCGCACGCGGCTTCCTCGTTTCCCGGGCGTGTGGATGCGCTCGACGAAGCCGGCGTCCTCTAGCGTATTGACCGCATGGGTGATCACGTTGGGCTTCAAATCCAATATGATGCCCAGATTCTTCTGTCCGATGGGCTCGGGCTCGGCGGCGGCAAGCTTCACGAGCACGCGATACTGCGTGCAGTTCAGGCAGCTAGCTTCGCGAAGGCCTTCCTTCAGGCCCTCGTGGGCAAGCTCGAACGCTACGAAAAACGTTGAATCCAGAAGATACTTCCCGGGTTTACGGTATTCGGTCGAGGTATCGCTCATGGCGGCCTTTCGTGTCATCAAATCGTTGCACTGGTGAACCATGATACTTCTTTCTCCCCGTCTGTGGCTTATTCGTTTCATGTCCGCATCAACCTTTCCACAATTCGTCGCCACGGAGTTCGTCGGCCGCCAAGCTTTGCGCTCCGAGCCGCGGGGCGCCTGTGGCGCGGTATACTGGTTGCATGCCTAAAACTTGATGGTCGGGAGGGTAGCCATGAACATCGTCCATCGCGAGGACCAGCAGCTGCGCGAGCATGCGCTCTTGAGCGCGGATGCGGCCAAGTCCGACGAATCCGAGGGCCGTGCGCGCTCGGGCGAGCCGGATTTCCTGCGGACCGAATTCCAACGCGATCGCGATAAGATCTTGCACTGCAAGAGCTTCCGCCGTCTGTCGCATAAAACCCAGGTGTTCCTGGCCGCCGAAGGCGATCATTTCCGTACGCGGCTTACCCATACCCTTGAGGTTGCGCAGATAGCGCGCACCATCGCCCGCGCCCTCGGGCTCAATGAGGACCTGGCAGAGGCCATCTCGCTCGGTCACGACTTGGGGCATACTCCCTTCGGCCATACGGGCGAGGCCGCCTTGGCGGGATGCTTGGCCCGCCACCGCGGCATCGACGTGGCGTCCGCCCAGGTAGCCGCCCAGTATCGGCATAACGAGCAGAGCCTTCGCGTAGTGGAGCGCATCGAGAACGACGGGCGGGGCCTGAACCTTACCGCCGAGGTGCGCGACGGCATCCTGCACCATACCGGGGCCATCCGCGCGGAAACGCTCGAGGGCCGCATCGTGGCCACCGCCGACCGCATCGCCTACGTCAACCACGACATCGACGACGCCATCCGCGCCGGCCTGCTCACCGAGGACGCGCTGCCCGCAAGTACGCACGAGGTGCTCGGGCCCGATCATTCCAGCCGCATCGAGCTTCTGGTGCGCGATATGGTGCAAACCTCGGCGGCCGTCGACGACATCGCGCTATCGGAGCCGGTGTGGGATGCCATGAGCGAGCTGCGCAGCTTCCTGTTCGCCAACGTTTACACCGCGCCGCAGGTGCTTGCCGAAGTGAACAAGGCCAAGTACCTGGTCTCTCAACTGTTCGACTATTGCGTGGACAACATCGAAGAGGTTCCCGAGGAATATCGCGCCATCGCCGAGGGCGACCGCCTGCAGGCCGTTACCGATTACATCGCCGGCATGACCGACCGGTATGCCACGGCTACCTTCAAGCGCCTGTTCGTGCCGCGCGATTTCATGAGGTAGCTTGCCGCCTGCCGGATTTGTCGATTCCCCCTCTTTCGCGCGAAAAGCAAGCCCTGTTTTCCCGATTCGCTTCGGGCTATAATCGTGCGGTTATGATACAGAGAAGCGACATACAACCGGCGGTGCAGGCCGCCATCCCCATCATGCTGGGCTATGTGGCCATCGGCATCCCCTGCGGCATATTGGAAGATTCCATCGGCATGAACGCCGTGCAGGTGTTCTTCCTTTCATGCATGTTCTATTCCGGAGCGGGTCAGTTCATGATCCCCAACATGTGGCTGGCGGGAAGCCCCCTGGCTTCCATCATCGCCAGCGTGTCTCTCGTGAACACGCGCCAGATGCTGTATTCGGCGTCTTTCGCACCTATGTGCGCCAATGAGCGCAAACGGCTCTCGTTTTTGTTCTCCGCCACGGTCACCGACGAGAGCTTCGGCGTGAACATGGCGAACTTCGCCACGGGAACGTGGAACGTGCCGCGCGCCACCATCGTCAATATCTGCTCGTGCAGCTCCTGGACGCTGTCCAACGTGGCCGGCGTGCTCATCGGAGGCGCGCTCGGCATCCCGCTCGCCATCGCCAGTTTCGCCATGACCAGCATCTTCATTTGCCTGCTGGTCACGCAGAACATCACGTTCGAGAACGTGGTCGCCGCCGTGGTGGCTATCGTGGGCGTGTTCACGTGCAAGGCCGTGGGCCTGGCCGGTCCCGCCATCCTGGTGGGCGCCATCCTGGGCGTGGTCGCCGCTATGCTCGTCTCCCAGGTGCGTCGTGGCCGCAGGGCCGAGGACGCCGCGCTCGAGGAGAAGATCGCGAAGGCCGCCGGGGAAGGGGATGATGCGCGATGAGCATGACCGACTTCTTCATCATCTTCGGCACGTGCCTGGTTACCATGCTGCTGTGTCGTTGCCTGCCGCTGTTCGTGCTGAAGGGCCGTAAGCTCCCCGAGGGCCTGGCTCGCGCGCTCGGGTTCATCCCGCCTGCGGCGTTCGCAGCGCTTGTGGCCAATGACCTGCTCTCGCCCGGCATGTTCGATGCGGGCGTGTGGCCCGCCGCCATGCCGCTTGTCGCCGCAGCGGTGGTGGTCGTGGTCGCGCGCAAGACCAAGTCGCTCCTATGGTGCGCTCTCGCCGGTTGCGCCAGCTATGCGCTGTTAGCGTTCTGCTTCGCCCCGGGCGCGGTGTAGGGAAGGGCATTCCCGTTTTTCCGGGTGGGCGCCTGTTCCCTCCATGGCGCTTTTCCTCTCTTGAATGGGCCTTAGCCTCCGGAAGGGGGTTCTCGGACTCTGCTGTATATGCCCGGCTGGGTTCGGTGACGAAATCCCAAGCGTTCAGATGAACTTGCGATTCAAGCAGAAGCTGCCCTTTTGGCCTCGGTTGCGGAAATTAGTTGGCAAAACGCCCTTGTTTTGCCTGGTTTGATATAATCCCGCATCGTATATGTGCTAATGGGGACCATAAGCGTTCGCACTGGCGAAGCGGCCGAAGCGCCGATCGAAGGAAAGAATGGGGACATTATGAGCGAACTGCTTTCGCAGCTGATCACGCCTGAGATCCAAGCGGCGTTTTCCGTCGTGGTCGTGCTGCTTGCCATCTTGTACATCCTGTCTATCGTGTGGGTTGCCCGCGATGCTTATATGCGCGGCACCTATTGGTACGTGTGGGGCATCGTCGCCCTCATCCCGCTCGTGGGCGTTGTGGCGTACTGCCTGCTGCGTCCGCCCCTGCTGCAGATCGACCGTGACGAGCAGGAGCTCGAGGTGGCCCTCAAGCAGCGCCAGCTCATGCACTATGGCGAATGCGCCAACTGCGGTTACCCCGTTGAGTCCGATTACGTGCTGTGCCCGAACTGCCATCAGCGCCTGAAGAACCTGTGCGGTCATTGCGGCCATGCCCTTGAGCCGGCATGGACGGTATGCCCGTACTGCGCAAGCCCGGTCGGCGGTCAGCGCCAGGCGGCTCGTCGCGCTCCGCAGCCTCAGGCCGCCCCGCGTCAGCAGCGCCCGCAGCGACCGGCGCGCCCCGAGGAATAGGCTGAACCCTTGTCGTACGCACGAGCCGTCCGATCGGACGGCTCGTTTTGCTTTTCGGCGCGCAAGGCCGCATCCGTTGCGGGCGTACCGTGAATGTAGTGCAGGCGGCGGTGCGTGAAACTCCTATGCATGCGGCGAGCCCTGATTTGGGATTCGCCGGTCTATGCGCTAGCATGGTGTGCGTCTGCATGCTATCTTTCTATAATCCCGTAAAACCGATGCGCAGGCGGTATGCACCTGCCCGGCTGAAGAAAGGAACGTATCATGGAAATCGTTTTGCCCGACGGCTCGAAGAAAACGCTGGACGCCGGGGCAACCGTTGCCGACGTGGCGGCTTCCATCGGCGCGGGCCTTGCGAAGGCCGCGCTTGCCGGTAAGATCGACGGCAAGCTCGTCGACCTGACCACCCCCGTCCACGATGGCGCCGCCGTCGAGATCATCACGGCGAAAAGCCCCGAGGCGCTGCATATCCTGCGCCATTCCTGCGCCCATATCATGGCCGAGGCCGTGCAGGAGCTGTTCCCCGGCACGCAGATCGCCTTCGGCCCTGCAACCGATGACGGTTACTTCTACGACTTCCTGCTGCCCGAGAACATCTCTTCCGACGACTTCGGCGCCATCGAGAAGAAGATGCAGCAGATTATCAAGGCCAACGAGCCCTTCGTCCGCGAGGTGGTCACCATCGAGCAGGCGAAGGAGATCTTCGCCAACCAGCGCTTCAAGCTCGAGCATATCGACGACCTCACTGACGAGCAGATCACCATCTACCGTCACGGCTCCTTCGTGGACCTGTGCTCCGGTCCGCACATCCCGTCTGCCGGCAAGATCGGCGCCATCAAGCTTATGAAGCTGGCGGGCGCCTACTGGCGTGCCGACGCAAGCCGCGAGCAGCTGCAGCGTCTGTACGGCACGGCGTTCTTCAAGAAGGCCGAGCTTGACGAGTACCTGCACAACCTTGAGGAGGCCGAGAAGCGCGACCACCGCAAGATCGGCCGCGAGATGGACCTGTTCATGATGCGCGAGGAGGCTCCGGGCTTCCCGTTCTTCCTGCCAAACGGCATGGTGCTCAAGAACACGCTGCTCGACTACTGGCGTGAGATCCATCGCAAGGCCGGCTACGTCGAGATCTCCACGCCTATGATCATGAACAAGCAGCTGTGGATGACCTCGGGCCACTGGGACCATTATAAGGACAACATGTACTCCACCGTCATCGACGATGAGGAGTATTGCATCAAGCCGATGAACTGCCCCGGCGGCGTGCTCGTGTACGCTTCCCAGCCGCGCAGCTATCGCGACCTGCCCATCCGCGCCGGCGAGATCGGCACGGTGCACCGCCACGAGATGCGCGGCGCCCTGCACGGCCTGTTCCGCGTGCGCTGCTTCAACCAGGACGACGCGCACCTGTTCGTGCGCCCCGACCAGCTCACCGACGAGATCGTGGGCGTCGTTCGCCTTATCGACTCGGTGTACCAGCAGTTCGGCTTCAAGTACCATGTGGAGCTTTCCACCCGCCCCGACGACTCCATGGGCTCCGATGAGGACTGGGAGGCCGCGGAGAACGGCTTGAAGACGGCTTTGGCCGAGCTGGGTATGGACTACGAGCTCAACGAGGGCGACGGCGCGTTCTACGGTCCGAAGATCGACTTCCACCTGGAGGATTCGCTCGGCCGTACGTGGCAGTGCGGCACCTTGCAGCTTGACTTCCAGATGCCGCTGAACTTCGGCCTGGAGTTCGTGGACCACGACGGCTCGAAGAAGCGCCCCATCATGCTGCATCGCGTGTGCTTCGGCTCCGTCGAGCGCTTCATCGGCATCCTCATCGAGCACTATGCGGGCAAGTTCCCCGTGTGGCTGGCTCCCACGCAGGTCAAGGTCCTGTGCGTGTCCGAGAAGTCCCGCGATTACGCGCATCAGGTCGCGGCGCAGCTTGAGGAAGCGGGCATCCGCGTGGCAGTGGACGATCGCGACGCGAAGATCGGCTACAAGATCCGCGAGGCCCGCAGCATCGACCGCGTGCCCTACATGATCGTCGTCGGCGAGAAGGAGGCCGAGGAGGGCAACATCGCCGTGCGCGACCGCTCCAATGAGACGCATCCGTTCGAGACGGCCGACTTCATCGCGAAGGTGTGCGAGGAGATCCGCACCCGCGCGTAATGCGTCATAGCGGCAGCACCGTCTGCCTAGCATGTTAGATCGCAGCCCCGCAAGGTTTGCTTTGCGGGGCTGTTCAGGTATATGGCGCGGAAGCCGTTTCGCGCACGAAAGGGGAGGGCATGCGCTCGGCTGCTTCCAGATTGCATAAAGGGTTCTCGTTCGCGAAGCGTTTTCGGGAATGCAGCGATTGGATTTGCTGCGATGGCGCTGCATGGGCCGGACGCTGGGCGCAGTGGGCCCCGGGCGGGGCGGTGCGCGATCAGCCGTTCTCGCGTGTGGTGCTGGATTTGGGCTGCGGCAAGGGCGAGTACACCGTGGCCTGCGCGAAGATGCGTCCCGACGTGCTGTTCGTCGGTTTCGACGTGGATGCGGTATGCACGCTTCGCGCTGCCGAGGCCGCCGCAGCTGCCGGCGTGGATAACGCGGTGTTCCTGATGGACGGTACCCCGTTGTTTGGCGATGAGGTCGAAGTGGAGGCTCCTGCTGCCGGCGCCGTTGCCGACGGCAACGCTCGCGGCGATTCCTGCAACCCTGCGGCAAGTAAGGCGCTTGAGCTTGCTGATCGCTCATGCAGCACCGCAACCGGTGCTCGCGGTGATTTGCTGGACGCTTCGTTGACGCCCGCCAAATGTCCCGAGCTGGCGCATGCTTCTCGCGCGTCTGCCGGCAAGGGAGCCCGTTCGGGCGCGCCTGCCGAGATCGACTTGTCGACCGTGTTCGCCCCGGGCGAGCTTTCGGCGCTGCTTATGAACTTCCCCACGCCGTTCCCGAAAAAGAAGAAGGCGCATCTGCGGTTGACGTACCTCGATCGTTTGATGGGGTATCGCCCGCTGCTGGGGCAGGGCGCGGGCATCCGCTTGCGCACCGACAGCCAGCCGTTGCGCGATTTCTCCCTCACGCAATTTGAGCTGGCGGGGTATCAGGTTACCTGGCGAAGCGACGACGTGCGCGCCGAGTTCCCCGATGAGCCCTGGAGCGCCTATGAGCGCAAACTCACCGAACAGGGCGCATGCGCTTTCGGCGTCGCGGCATGTCCCGGACCTGCGCCTGAGCGCGTGGAGCAAACGGCGCCGCTCTCGCTTGTCAGCTATCTGCCCGACAATCTCGATCAGCTCGATTACGTCCCGCACGGTATGCAGGGCTGCGTGGAGAACCTGCGCAACCGCAACGCCCGCGAGCGTGCTCGCGGCAAGAAGGAGTTCCGCCCGCCGGTGATCTAACGGGCGACCCCTTAACCTGCCGTCTTGCGGGTTTGCGCTTTCGCGGTTTGAGATGGGGTTTCGAAACCTGGCATGGCGGCAAGCGTGGTAGCATCTTCCCGCAAAGCAACTGCGCGGGAAGGGGAAGGGCAGTGTCCCAAAGCGATATTCGCACGTACGCCCAGGCTATGCGGCAGGCGAACAAGGAGGCGCGCGCCACGGTGGTGGCGCTTGCGTGCATCATCGTCGTGTGGCTTGTGGGCGGCTTCGGCTTGGCAGGTACCGACATCTGGGTGTGCCATACGCCGTTGTGGGTCATCGGCGGCTGCGTTGCGCCGTGGATCGCGGCCGTGGTGGCAGCTGTGGTGCTTGGTCGCCGCGTGTTCGCCGACTTCGATCTTGACGAAGTGGCGGGCAGCTGCACGATCGGCACCGTCGATGCGCCCGGTGGCGCCCGTGGCGCCGATGCCGTTGCTTGCAATGGTGCCGCAGCGGAGCAGAGTGCGGCTGTCGGCACCCCTTGCGATGCGAACGAAAGCGGTGAGTAGCATATGGGTAACTTGGTGGCGCTCATCCCGCTCGTCCTGTTCCTGGCCGTGGCGCTTGGCATCAGCTTTGTCGCACGGCGCCGCAGCGTGGGCGAGGGCGGCTTCGTCAAGGAGTACTTCATCGGCAACCGCACGCTCGGCGGCTTCGTGCTGGCCATGACCACCATCGCTACGTACGGCTCGGTCAGCAGCTTCGTGGGCGGCCCCGGGCAGGCATGGCTGATCGGCTGGGGTTGGGTGTACATGGCCGTCGTGCAGGTCACGGCGCTCGTGCTGCTCTACGGCATCATGGGCAAGAAGCTGGCGCTCGTGGCGCGCAAGCTTGATGCTGTCACCGTCATCGACGTCGTACGCGCCCGTTACAACTCCAACGCGCTTGCCAACATCAGCGCCGTGATCGTGGTGCTGTTCTTCGCCGCCACCATGGTCGCCCAGTTCGTGGGCGGTGCGAAGCTGTTCGAAGCGGTCACCGGCTATTCGTACATGGTCGGCCTCGTGCTGTTCGGCGCGGCGGTCATCCTGTTCACCACCATCGGCGGCTTCCGCGGCGTGGCGTTCACTGATGCGCTGTGCGGCATCATCATGCTCGTAGGCATCGGCGTGCTGGCCGCCGGCATCTTAACCGCAGGCGGCGGGTACGAGAACATCATGGACACCATTAAAGCGAACCATCCCGCCATGCTCGAGCCCTTCAGCGGAGGCGCCATGCCGGGCACGCTGTACTTCACCCAGTGGCTGCTCGTGGGCGTGTTCACCTTCGTCCTGCCGCAATCCATGGTGCGCTGCATGGGCTTCAAGGACACGAAGGCCCTGCACGGCGCTATGATCACCGGCACCGTGATCATCGGCCTTATGATGATCGGCGTCACGGCCCTGGGTGTGCTGTCGGCCGGCGTGTTGACGGGCAGCCTTGCCGATTACGGCTCAAGCGTGGACAACATCATCCCGCGCGCCATTGCGCAGACGCTGCCTTCTTGGGCGGCGGGCGTAGCCATCATCGGCCCTATTGCGGCGTCCATTTCCACGGTGTCGTCGCTGTTGATCGCGTCTTCTTCGGCCATCATCAAAGACGTGTACTTGCACAGCTGCGAGGCTCGCGGCAAGCAGCCTTCCGAGCGCGGCATCTCCCGCGGTTCGCAGGCGGTCACGCTGTGCGTCGGCGCCATCGTGTTCGCCTTGGCCGTGGTGCCGCCCGACGTCATCTGGAAGATCAACATGTTCGCCTTCGGCGGCTTGGAGACGGCGTTTTTCTGGGTGATGGTGTGCGGCCTGTTCTGGAAGCGCGCCGGTAAGCTGGGCGCTCTGCTGTCCATGGTCGGCGGCACGGCGGCATATTGCGCGTGCATGGCGCTCGGGTTCAAGGTGATGGGCCTGCACCAGATCGTCATCGGTATCACCGTGGCAGGCGCGCTCATGGTGGTGGGCAGCCTTATCGAGAAACGCTCGCAGGCCGAGCAGCAGTGCATCGACCAGGTGTTCTTCCCGGAATAGTTTGAGGAACTTATAGCAGCGCGTAGAGCGCTGGAATCATGAATGCCTCCTGCTTCCCCGGCATCAAGGTCACCAGGGAAGCAGGAGGCATTCTACTGGTAGGTTGAGGCCGGTTTGGTCGGCTTGCGACCGAACCGGCCTGCGAGAGCGCGCGACGACGCGTTTTCGGCGGTTGTTCTGCGCCGGCAGGCAGCCCTCGCTGCAGGGCCTGAGCGGTTGCGTCGACGCGTTGCCTTGCGACGTCGGCCTATCTGCCGTCGTCTTGGTGGTGATCGTCGAGGTGCTTTCCCAGCTCGTGCATGTGGCGGCGATACTCGCGCACGGCTCGCTCGGCGATGCGGCGCTCTTCCTCCCAGTTGCCGTCTTTGAGGTGCTGCGCGAACGCCTTCGCGGCTTTCGCGGTGCGTTCAGCAGCAGCTTCGCGTGAACGCCCCGCCTTCTCGCCGATCTCCTGCAGCTCGTCCTCGTGCGCAGCGTACTCGCGTCGGGCGAAATCGAGCATCTCGTCCATGGCGCGCTTTCGCTGGCTCTGGCGTTGCAGCGCGAACGCCACATCTTCCCAAGCCGCCTCTTCGCCCGCATCTCGGCGCGCCTTCGCAGCCATGCGCGCGGCTATCTCCTGGCGCGCCATCATGCGTTCCAGCTCCAAATGCTCGTGCAGAATGGAGCGGATATCCTGGGGGTTTTCCACGATCTCGTGCACGGCCTCGATGGGCTTCGCGTCCACCACGCGGTAGGTCAGCGATGCTAGAAGCGGCATGAGGAACACGGTGATGGCGCCCGCTGCCACCAGCACGCCGGCGGTATCCTGGGCCATGGCGCCGGATTTCACGGCAAGGCTGGTCACGGCGACGATGATGGGCAGCGCCGTGGTGCAGTACAGCGCCACGGTGATGCGGTTGTGCATGGACAGCGCCTTCCCATCGCGGCCCAGGGACAGCGCGACCACGATGGGCACGGCGCGGATGAGCAGCAGCGCGCAGATGAACGTGATCAATAGTCCCGGCTGCGCGCCCACGCCCGCCAGATCGATCTTAGCGCCGGAAACCACGAAGAACACGGGCGTGAGGAACCCGTAGCCGATGGCGTCGAGCTTCGATTCCAGCTCGTGGTCGCCTTCGGGGATGATGTAGCGCAGCACGAAGCCGGCGGCGAACGCGCCGAGCACGATGTCGAGGTCGAAGACCGCCGAAACGGTGACCAGGCCGATGAGCAGCACCACCGTCACGCGGACGAACGTCTGCGACGTCGAATTGCGCCTGCGATGCAGGAAACCGTACACGCCGTGGCCCGCCTTGCGCGCCTTCGAAGGCACCACGGCCATGATCACGCACAGCAAGCCGAACAGCGCCAGGATCAACAGCGTCTGCCAGGTTTTGCGCGCGGAGAGCAGCAGCGCCATGGCAAGCACGGGGCACAGCTCGCCCCAGGTGCCGAACGTCAGGATGCTGTTGCCCACCTGCGTGCCCTCAAGCTTGCGTTCCTTCAGGATGGGCATAAGGGTTCCCAGCGCCGTGGTGGTCAGCGCGATGGCGACGGCAAGCCCGTCGATGTGGCTGATGGAGAAGTTGGGGGAGAAGTACACCGCCGTGCACGCAAGCGCCATGGAAACGGCCCAGGTGGCAAGGCCTTTCTTGCCTTGCGATCCCGATAGGCTCTTGGGGTCGATCTCGTAGCCCGCCAGCAGGAACAGAAACGCCAGGCCCAGCTCGGAGATCATGTTCATGGAGTCGGTCAACTCGATCAGGCCCGCCATGTGCGGGCCGAGCAGGGCGCCCGCCAAAAGCAGGATGACGGTTTCCGGGACAAGCCCGCGCGGGATGATGCGCGCGATGATGGGCGCGCATGCGGCGATCAGGCACGCGGTGAAAAGCGAGATGAAATCGGTTGGCATGTTGCTTCCTTTGGAGGGGTATGAAGCGCCGGGCGCCTATTTCGCCAGGTATTCCTGCAGGTCGTTCCAGGTGCGAGCGGCCTCGGCATAGCCTTGCGCGTACAGGTCGAGCAGCTTGTCCTGGTCGTGCTCCATGCTGCGCACCTCAACGGGGCGCTGGGGCTGTATGGCGAACAGCTCGCCCGCCTTGTGCATGCGCGCTACCTGGCGGTAGGTGCGGTTGTACTCGATGTGGCGATAGCGCAGGCGCTCGAGATAGTGCGGGAAGTCTGCGTACATCTGGGAGAGCACGGGCATCAGCTTGTTGGGGCCTTTCTCGTAGGTCGCGTCTTGCGTGAGCACCACGATGTGCTTTTTGCGCCCCGTCAGCAGGCTGTGCATGATAGGGACGCTGTCGCAGGTGCCGCCGTCGAGCAGCTTCTTGCCGTCAACCTCGACGATCTGGCTGACCAAGGGCATCGACGACGACGCGATCAGGTAGGGAAGGTCGGCGTCGCGGCCCAGATCGCGCACGGCGTGGTAGTCCGCTTCGCCAAGCTCAAGGTCGCTCGACACGGCCGTCAGCGTGATGGGGCTGTTCGTGAACGCCTGGAAGTCGAACGGGTCGAGCTTTTCCGGCACTTCGTGGAAGGCGAACTCCCTTCCGCAGGCGTTGCCGGTGTAGACGAAGCTTTTCATGGAAAGGTAGCGCGGGTCGTTGCAGTACTTCATGTTCAGGAAGCACGTGCGTCCGATTTCGCCTGAAACGTAGCAGTAGCCGTTCAGCGCGCCGGCCGACACGCCGATCACCTGGTCGCAGAACAGGCCGTGCTCCAAGAAGTAATCCAGCACGCCGGCGGTGAACTGCCCGCGCATGGCGCCCCCTTCGAGCACCAGGTTCACGGGCACGGCTTCCTTTCCCTCCCAGGCGGGTTTTAAGGCGACGGGGGAAGATGCCGGGCCCGCTTGACACGTGCTTTCAGCGTCCGGCGCGTTCCCGGGCTGCGTCGAGCTGGCATGCTCAGGAGCGCGGTGCTCTTCGGAAGGGGACGGGTTCGCCTGCTTCGCGTCCTTCGCTTCGGCTGCGTGCTCGGGTTGCGCCAAGGTGGTTCGTTCGGCGGCGTTATGCGGTTCGGAGGGGAGCGTTTCGTTCATGGGCGTGGCCTTTCTCGTGTTCTGCTTCAAGTATAGCCCGAGCGCACGCACGCCTTCCCATACCTTCACAGCGTCACCGTTTCGTAACGCCTTCTTTCGCAATGGTACTAAAATAGTAACAAATATGTGACGAAGGCGTCGAAGCCCTTCCCTCGGCGGTTTCGTTGACTACAATGGGGGTATGAAACAGTTGAGGCGGCCAGGCGCGAACTTCCGGCCCCTCGGAGCGACCATAGGAGGTCCATCATGTCCCAGATCATCTCTTCTTCCCAGTTCGCCACCGAAGTGGAAGGCGCAGACGTTCCCGTGCTCGTCGATTTCTTCGCCACGTGGTGCGGGCCGTGCAAGATGCTCGCCCCCACGCTCGACCAGGTGGCCGCAGAGGTCGCCGGCCGCGCCAAGGTGGTCAAGGTCGACATCGACGCAAGCCCCGACCTGGCGCAGCGGTTCGGCGTTATGAGCGTGCCCACGCTTGCGGTGTTCAAGGACGGCAAGCTGGTGAACCAGGCTGTGGGCGTGCAGCCTAAGCCCGCCATCATGGGCTTGCTCGGTATGTAGGGCGCTGCTCGGGCCGCGTTGCGTGCGAGCATGCTGCGACGCATGCAGGCGTGCCGCGATTGCGCACCGGTTGCATTACCTCCAACCTGAACCGGCGATAATCGAACCGTGGCCAACAAGTCCCGAACTCAAAGGGTCTCCATAACCCTGTGATATCATTTTCGGCTGAAATCAAGCGAAAGGCGTCGCCCCGTATGGGACGGCGCCTTCGTTTACGATAGCGGCGAAGACCCGCCGTGCGCCTCTTGCCCTTTGTGCGGCAAGGCGCGGGCGGCCGGCTTCGGTTCAGGCACCCCCCGGTCCTTTCCCAGCTCGTCGGTTCAGGGCCCTAAGATTGGAGGAAACGCGTGATCACGCGCTCGATGGTCCCCGAGTACCTGAAGTACATCCTTCCCACCATGCTCACGTTCACGATGGCGGGCATCTACGGCGTCATCGACGGCGTCTTCGTCGGCCATGCCGTAGGCGACGCCGGGCTTGCGGGCGTCAACGTGGCATACCCGCTCGTGTGCCTTATCTTGGCGGCGGGAACGGGCCTTGGCATGGGCGGCGGCGTGATCAGCTCTATCGCTCGCGGCAGGGGCGAGACGGAACGCTCGCAGCGCGTCGTCGGCGTCACCTTGTTCATGCTCGTGGTGGCTTCTCTTCCCATTCTGGCGGTATATTCCCTGTTCACCGAGCAGCTGTGTCGGGTGCTGGGAGGCCAAGGCGAAACGCTTTCGCAGGCGGTATGCTACCTGAAGGTCATCGCCATCGGCGCGCCGTTCCAGGTGCTCGTCACGGGATGCACGCCGCTTATCCGTAACAAGGGTATGGTCGCCTTCGCCATGTGCATGCAGGTGTTCGCCGGGTTTGTGAACGTGGTGCTCGATTATCTGTTCGTCATGGTCTGGGGACGCGGAACGGCCGGTGCCGCCGAGGCGACGGTGGTTTCCCAAGCGGTTGCCTTTGTGTTCGTGCTCGGTTTCTTCCTGCACCGGAACAACCGCGTGCCGCTGCGCGATCTTGTCCCCGACGGCTCCATTTGCGCGCACATCCTCAAGCTCGGCGCGGCCCCGTTCGGCTTGACGCTTCTGCCCGAGGTGTCCACGGTCGTCAACAACATCTCGCTGTCCTACTATGGCGGCGAGACGGCGCTGGCCGCATATGCCGTCATCGCCTACGTGGCCTTCTTCGTGCAGATCATGATCCAAAGCGTCGGCGACGGCAGCCAGCCGCTCATCAGCGTGTACCGCGGCGCTGGCGATGCCGATGCGGTGCGAAGGCTGCGCAACACCAACTACTTGGTGGCCATCACGTTCGGCTTCGTGGGCCTTGGCATCATGTTCACGGTGCGCAACGCCATCCCGCTGCTGTTCGGCGCCTCGGATATCGTGACGCCGGTCATCGCGTACGCGCTGCCGGTATTCTCCATCTGCTATATCTTCTACGGCTTCACGCATACTACCACCTCGTTCTTTTACGCGGTCGACGATTCGCGCTCGTCGAACATGCTCGTCATCGCCGAGGCCATCATCGTGTGCGTCGTGGTGTTCGTCATGGGCCTGCTGTTCCAGGTGGACGGCATCTGGTTCTCGCCCACGGTGTTGCAAATGCTGCTGTGCATCCTTGCCGGCACCCTGCTGTATCGCCGCCATAAGGCGCGTAAGGAATAGGGAAGGGAAGTGCTTGCCGCGCTGCGCTTTCTTTGCAGCTATCGCCCAAAAGATCGTCTTAGGCGGCGGCTTTCGTTCTGCACTGTACGTATTATGTGGCTCCGCTTTCGGTTTGTAGAAATGGTACCGACATAGTAACAATACCCCGGAAGGCTGCCCGAGCCCCTATACTGAACGCGAGACATACAGCGAACGCGGCTTTTCAGCCGCGGATATGGGGGATACCTATGAACAGCCTATCGAACAGCATACAAGGTGGATCTGGCATTCCGGTTGCGACCGATGCATATGGCTCATCGGTCGTGCCTGGCGCTTCGGTCGAATCCGAGGCGACTGTTGCGCCGGTCGATTCCGAGGCGCCTGAAACGCCGGTCGCACCTGGCGTCCCGGTCGCTTCCGGCTTTTCGGCCGCGTCCGAAACATCCGGTGGCGAAACCTTCGATGTTGCCGTTATCGGCGCGGGTCCGGCTGGCTTGACCGCCGGCTTGTACGCAGCGCGCGCGGGTCTGAGCGCGGCGGTGTTCGAGCGTCTCTCGCCTGGCGGACAGTTGGCGCAAACCGAGCGCATCGAGAATTACCCGGGGTTTGCGGAAGGCGCCGGCGGCTTCGAGCTTGCATGGTCCATGAAGGAGCAGGCCGAGCGCTTCGGCGCGCGTATCATCAACGAGGAGGTGTCCTCGCTAGACCTGGTATCACCGGTGAAGCGGCTGCGCACCCCGTATGGCGAGTACGGCGCCCGAAGCGTCATCGTGGCAACCGGCGCCCGCCCGCGCAAGCTCGGCGTGCCCGGCGGGGCGGAGCTCACCGGACATGGCGTTTCCTATTGCGCCACCTGCGACGGCAACTTCTTCCGCGGGAAAACCGTCATGGTGGTCGGCGGCGGCAACACCGCCGCGGCCGACGCCATCTACCTCTCGCGCTTGGCCGAACGCGTCATCCTCGTGCATCGTCGCGACAAGCTGCGCGCAACGCGCGTGTACCACGATCAGCTGGCGAAGCTCGAAAACGTCTCCTTCATGTGGAACGCCGAGGTGCGCGCCTTGCATGGCGAAGACGGCAAGCTTGTCTCCGCGCAGGTGGAGCATCTGGGCGACGGCATCCTGGAAACCGTGCCCGTCGACGGCGTGTTCGTGGCGGTGGGCACGCAGCCTAACACCGAGTTCCTCGCAGGTGCCCTGCCGGTTGATGCGGGCGGCTACATCGCAGCCTCCGAGATCGGCGAAACCTCCATCCCCGGCGTGTTCGCGGCGGGCGATGTGCGCGCGAAAACCCTTCGCCAGGTGGTCACGGCGGTATCCGATGGTGCAGTCTGTGCGGAGCAGGCTGCAAACCATGTTGCAATCTGATAAGATTTTACGGTTCGACAATGGCCTTGCCCGCGCCTAACGCGCACGCAGGGCCCATGCCGCGGGTCCGTCCGCGGCCACCGGCAACATATGACGAAGGATGCACCGACCATGCAAGATAGCGAAATGCGCGACAAGCTGGAGAAGATCATCAAGGCCTACGAGGAGCTGCAGGCCAAGATGAGCGACCCTGCCGTGCTTGCCGATCAAAAGGAATACAACAAGCTGGCCAAGGAATATTCCGACCAGGGCGAGCTGGTGGAGAAGTCCCGCGAGTACCTGCAGGCCTGCGCCGATATCGACGAGGCCAAGGAGATGCTCGGCGATCCCGACATGAAGGAGTTCGCCCAGGAAACCATCTCCGCCGCAGAGGCGCAGCTTCCCAGCCTGGAAGAGGACATCAAGTTCCTGCTCATCCCCTCCGATCCGGCCGATGAGAAGGACATTATCGTCGAAATCCGCGCCGCGGCCGGCGGCGACGAGGCTGCCATCTTTGCGGGCGACCTGTTCAAGATGTACGAGCGCTTCTGCTCCTCGCGCAAGTGGAAGATCGAGCTTATGGACGTCAGCCCCTCTGATGCGGGCGGCTACAAGGAAGTCCAGTTCAAGGTCAAGGGTGACAAGGTGTACTCGATCATGAAGTTCGAGTCCGGCGTCCACCGCGTGCAGCGCGTCCCGAAGACCGAGTCCCAGGGCCGCATCCATACCTCCACCGCCACGGTGGCGGTGCTGCCCGAGGCCGACGAGGTCGAAGTCGACATCAACGAGAACGACTTGCGCATCGACGTGTACCGCGCCGGCGGCCCGGGCGGCCAGTGCGTCAACACCACCGACTCCGCCGTGCGCATCACGCACCTGCCGTCGGGTTTGGTCGTGCAGTCCCAGGACCAGAAGTCCCAGCTGCAGAACAAGATCGCCGCAATGGCCGTTCTGCGCGCCCGCCTGTATGAGAAGATGCTTGCCGAGCAGCAGGCCGCCGAAGGCGCCAAGCGCCTGGCGCAGATCGGCTCGGGCGACCGCTCGGAGAAGATCCGCACCTACAACGGCCCGCAGGACCGCGTGACCGATCACCGCATCGGTTTCAACTCCACCTACACCAGCGTGCTGCAGGGCGACGGCCTTGACGACGTCATCGCCGCGCTTCAGGCCGCCGACCGAGCTCAGAAGCTCGAAGAGGCAGTGTAGGCTAGGAAATCCCATCAGGGGGGAACCGCATCGTGGCACCTTCGGCGTTGTTTTGGGTCGGCCGGTTCTACGTCGGCTTGACGGACATAGCTTCGTGTCGCGGGTTGTTTTGCGGGCGGCGGGCGGAGCAGGCATGAGTTCGATGGAAGGCGAAGGAAACGGAACATGGGCGATATGTGGACGATCAAGGCCGCGCTCGATTGGACGGTCGGTTATCTTGAGCGCAAAGGCGACGAGAATCCGCGTCTTTCGGCCGAGTGGCTGCTGTCAGAGGCTTGCGACATGTCCCGCATCCAGCTCTATGTCAGCTTCGATCGCCCCTTGTCGCTTGAGGAGCGCGATATCCTGCGCGGCTATGTCACGCGTCGCGGCAAGGGCGAGCCGCTGCAGTACATCACCGGGTATGCGCCCTTCCGCCACATCCAGGTGAAGGTGTGCCCGGGCGTGCTCATTCCGCGCCCCGAAACCGAGGTGCTCGTCAGCGAGGCGCTCTCGCTTCTGCCCGCGGCGCACCGGCGCGTTGCGCTTGACAGCACTATCGACGCGTGGGAAGGGGATGCGCTCATCGCCGTCGAGGCCGCAGCGGCTGAGGCGGCGCAGGCTGCATCGGACGACGACCCTGAGGTTTTGAAACGCTCCCAGCAGGCCATCAGCGACTATTTGGGTGCCCAGCACGATCACGCCCCTGGCGAAGGCGAGGTGCGCCCCGAGGGCTCCGCGCCGTCCAAGCCCCGACCCTTGCTCGTGGCCGATATCTGCACGGGAAGCGGGTGCATTGCGTGCTCCATAGCATACGAGCGCCCCGATACACGTGTCATCGCCACCGACATCGCGCCCGAGGCGGTGGCGCTTGCCAAGGACAATGCCGCTGAGCTGGGGCTTTCCGATCGCGTCCGCATCGAGCAAGGCGACCTTGGGTCGCCGGTGCCCGTCGCCGCTATGGGCCGGCTCGATTTGGTGGTGTCCAACCCGCCCTACGTTCCCACGGCGGTGCTTGCCGAGATACCCAGGGAAGTGGCCGATTTCGAGCCTTCGCTAGCCTTGGACGGCGGCGCCGACGGCAACGACATCCTTCGACGCTTGCTGCCGTGGACGGCGGCAGCGCTTCGCCCCGGGGGCGGTTTCGCCTTCGAGTTGCACGAGACCTGCCTTGGGGCAGCGGCGGAGCTGGCGCGGCAGGCGGGCTTTCAACAGGTTCGCATCGTCGACGACCTGGCCGGCAGGCCACGCGTACTCACAGGCGTCAAGCCGGTGTAAACCGGTAACCGCATCGTGCGCCCCGGCTTGAAGGGCCGCAAATCGCATGAAGCAGCTAACGAAACGGCCTCGCTTCCCAAACCGGGAAGCGAGGCCGTTGTCGCATGCGAACAGGGGAGAGGGCGAACGTATGTGAACGGGGACGGAGGTGTGCTCGCGACGTGAACGCACCTCCGTCCCCGTCCCCCGTTCGCCGGCCGAATCCTAAAGGAGAGCCCGTTTTGCGCGGGAGCGGGTGCGGACCTTGGGTGCAGCCGAGGCGACTGAACGCCCCGTCCCGGTGAACACGTCTCCGTCCCCTGTTCGCGAGCTGGGGGTAGCAGGCGGGCTTACTCGATGCCGATGGCGGGGATGTTGCGCGGCATGTTCGCTCCGGCGACCACGATGCCGTCGCGTTCCATCTGCTTGCCGATCTCCACGTACAAGGCCGCGTCGGCGGCGTTCTGGGCCACCTCCTCGTCGGTGAGCGTGCGGATCTGCTTTGCGGGAACGCCCACCATCACGGCGCGAGGCGGCACTTCGCGGCCTTCGGGCACCAGCGCCCCGGCTCCGATGAGCGCTTCGGTGCCCACGCGCACGCCGTTCATCACGATGGCCCCCATGCCGATCAGCACGCCGTCCTCGACGGTGCAGCCGTGCACGGTGGCGTTGTGGCCGATGATCACGTTGCGACCCACCGTCAGCGGGAAGCCGGCGTCGACATGCAGGCTGCATCCTTCCTGCACGTCGCTGCCCTCGCCGATGACGATCCGCTCGCCGTAATCGGCTCGGATCGCGGCCTCGGGCAGCACGGTGGCGTCGCGTGCCAGCTCCACGTCGCCGATGACGGTGGCGTTCAGGGCGACTCGTGCTTCGGGGTGCATCTTGACGTGTCGATATCCTTCGGCGGGTACCAGGTTCTCATGGCTGTTCATGCGAGGCCTCCTTGTACGACTTGCGGTTTGGGCGGCTGTTCCGTCCCTGTTACCTGCATCTTCGCACGTATGACATACCGCAATCCGGTCAATTTCGCCTCTTCGTCCCCATTTTGAAAAAAATCGGTGAGAAAAGGTTGCCATCCGCACGTCCGGCGCTATACTTACGCCCACAAGTTCATAAACGAAATGCTTTGACGAGGATAGTAGAGACGAACCCATCTTCAAGCAAGCCGGCGGTTGCTGCGAGCCGGTGTTGGGCGGGCTCGAAAACCCCTCCGAGCAGTTCCGACGAACGCTCGGCCCCAGGCGAGGAACATTCGCGCAAGGCCGGTGCAAGTAATCTGAACCGGTGACTCCGTTATGCGTCGCATATGCATTCATGTGTATGCCTTCTCTTTTGAGGTCCTGGTGCAGGTTGCTTGCAGCAGGATTTTTTTATGCCCCAAAAGGGCAGAAGAAGGAAGAAGGATTGGCATGCAACTTCGCAGCGACGCCGTCAGATGCGGCATTCCGCGCGCCCCTCACCGCAGCCTGCTCAAGGCCGACGGCCTGACCGACGAGGAGCTGAAGCGCCCGCTTGTCGCGGTGTTCAACTCCCGCAACGATATCATCCCCGGTCACAACAACCTCGATAAGATCTGCGAAGCCGTGAAGGCCGGCATCTACATGGCCGGCGGCGTGCCGTTCGAGATCTCCACCATCGGCGTGTGCGACGGCATCGCCATGAACCACGACGGCATGCACTACTCGCTCGTGTCGCGCGAGGCCATCGCCGACAGCTTCGAGTGCGCCGTCCAGGGCCATGCCTTCGACGCCGCCGTGTGCATCCCCAACTGCGACAAGATCGTCCCCGGCATGCTGCTCGGCGCGCTGCGCGTGAACATCCCCACGGTGTTCGTCTCCGGCGGTCCCATGCTTCCCGGCCATCAGCCCGGTTGCTCGCAGGGCACCACCACCGACCTGAACACGCTCTTCGACGGCGCCGGCCAGGTTGCGGCGGGCACCATGACCGAAGAGGAGCTCAAGTACTTCGAGGACACCGCGTGCCCCACGTGCGGTTCCTGCTCCGGCATGTTCACCGCCAACTCCATGAACTGCCTGTGCGAGGCATTGGGCATCGCGCTTCCCGGCAACGGCACCATCCCCGCCGTGTACTCCGAGCGCCTGCGCCTGGCCAAGCATGCCGGCATGAAGGTCATGGAGCTTCTTGAGAAGGGCATCTGCATCAAGGACATCATCACCGAGGCCGCCATCCATAACGCCATGGAGTGCGACATGGCCTTCGGCGGTTCCACGAACACGGTGCTGCACCTCACCGCCATCGCGCAGGAGGCCGGTCATCCCATCACCATGGACGATTGGGACGCGGCAAGCGCCCGTACCCCGCACCTGGTGAAGCTGCAGCCCTCCGGTCCGCGCCCGCTCATCGACCTGTACGCCGTGGGCGGCGTGCCGGTGGTCATGCACGAGCTGGGCGAGGCGGGCCTGCTCGACCGCAGCGCGCTCACGATCATGGGCACCATGGACGAGTACCTGGCCAACTGCACCAAGCCCGCCGACGGCGAGGTGTGCCGCACGCACGACAACCCCTTCTCCAAGGTGGGCGCCCTGCGCGTGCTCCATGGCAACGTGGCCCCCAACGGCGGCATCGTGAAGAAGTCGGCGGTCGATCCGTCCATGCTCACGCACACCGGCCCTGCCCGCTGCTTCGACTCCGAGGAGCAGGCCTGCGAGGCCATCTTCGCCGGCAAGATCAACCCTGGCGACGTGGTGGTCATCCGCTACGAAGGCCCCGCCGGCGGACCGGGCATGCGCGAGATGCTCACGCCCACCAGCGCCATTGTAGGCATGGGCCTTTCCAAGTCGGTGGCGCTGCTCACCGACGGCCGCTTCTCCGGCGCCTCCAAGGGCCCGTGCGTCGGCCACATCAGCCCCGAGGCCGCGGCCGGCGGCCCGATCGCGCTGATCCAGGATGGCGATCAGATCACCGTCGACATCGAGGGCGGCGCCATCACGCTGCACGTCGACGATGACGAGCTGGCCGCCCGCCGCGCGGCCTTCGTCGCGCCGGCCCCCAAGCACAACCATGGCGTGCTGGCCAAGTACGCCAAGCTGGTTTCCTCCGCAGACAAGGGAGCGTATGTGTCATGAGCGAACGCAAGCAAGATAAGCACGCGTCCACCGCAGGCCAGCCCCGCGGCTTGGGCAGCAAAAACCCCAAACAGGGCCAGGAGATGATCGGCGCGCAGGCCGTGGTGGCCTCCCTCGAGGCCGAGGGCGTCGACCTGGTGTTCGGCTATCCGGGCGGCCAGGCCATCAAGATCTACGACGCGCTCTACGATAGCAAGCAGCTTCACCATGTGCTTTCCCGCCACGAACAGGGCGCGGTGCACGAGGCCGACGGCTATGCGCGCGCCACGGGCAACGTCGGCGTGGTCATCGTGACCTCCGGCCCCGGCGCCACCAACACGGTCACCGGCATCGCCACCGCCTATATGGACAGCGTGCCGCTCGTGGTCATCACCGGCCAGGTACCGCGCGGCGTCATCGGCACCGACAGCTTCCAGGAGTCCGACATCGTCGGCATCACCATGCCCGTGGTCAAGCACTCCTTCCTGCTGCAGTCCACCGATGAGCTGACCTCCACGTTCCGCGAGGCGTTCCATATCGCCGCGTCCGGCCGTCCCGGCCCGGTGTTGATCGACATCCCCTCCGATATCCTGTCGGAGAAGATGGTGTTCAACTATCCCGATAAGGTCAACCTGCCCTCGTATCGCCCCACCTACCGCGGCAACGCTAAGCAGATCCGCGCGGCGGTCCAGCGCATCCAGCGCGCCGAGCGTCCCGTGCTCTACGTCGGCGGCGGCGTGGTCAGCTCCGGTGCCGCCGATGAGCTGGTCGAGCTGGCTAATGCGCTGCAGCTGCCCGTGGTCACCACGCTTATGGGCAAGGGCGCGTTCCCCGCTTCCAACCCGCTCAACATCGGCCCGGTGGGCATGCACGGCTCGAAGTACGCCAACCTCGCCATGACCGAGTCCGATCTCATCATCGCTTGCGGCGCGCGCTTCTCCGACCGCGTGACGGGCAAGCTCTCCGAGTTCGCCCCGCACGCCGAAGTCATCCATATCGACATCGACCCGGCCGAGATCGGCAAGATCCGCAAGGTGCAGATCCCCATCGTCGGCGACCTTCGCGGCGTGCTCGCCGGCATCAACGAGGCGGTGGCCAAGGCCGGCGCCAAGCCCATCACCGGCCCGTGGCTCGAGCAAATCGCCGAGTGGCGCCGTCGTTACCCGTTCTACCACTCCGACCTGGTGGAGGATCCCGGCCGCATCGTGCCGGAGACGGTCATGCAGAAGCTTTCGCGCAAGCTCGACGCCGAGCATTCCATCGTGGTGACCGAGGTCGGCCAGCACCAGATGTGGGCTGCGCAGTTCATCGATCGCGAGAAGCCGCGCACGTTCATCTCCTCCGGCGGCCTGGGCACCATGGGATTCGGTTTCCCGGCGGCCATCGGCGCGGCCTTCGGCTGCCCCGACGACCAGGTGGTCTGCGTCGCCGGCGACGGTTCGTTCCAGATGAACTCCCAGGAGATGGCCACGGCCGCCATCAACGGCGTGCCGGTTAAGGTGCTCATCCTGGACAACCGCGCGCTTGGCATGGTGCATCAGTGGCAGAAGCTCTTCTACAACGAGCGCTACAGCTTCACGGAGCTGTCGGCCAACCCCGACTTCTGCAAGCTCGCCGATGCCTACAGCTGGAAGTCCCGCCGCATCACGGCCCCCGAGGAGGTCGACGCCGCGCTTGACGAGATGCTGGCCTGCGACGGCCCCTTCCTGCTCGACGTGGCCATCCCCGATGACCAGAACGTCTTCCCGATGGTGGCCCCCGGCGCTGCCATGTCCGACGTGCTCGGCGCCATCGACGTGGCCGTCGGCGCCGTGCGCACCGACGTGCCCGGCCAGCCGGCGCCTGCGCCCGAGCCGGAGAAAAGCCCCTGCGCCAAGATCGATGCGCAGTTCGGCGGCCGATGGGAAAGCGATCCCGAAGACAAAGGACCGCGCGAGGGCGAGCAGCCCGAGGACGCGGACGTGGAAGGGGAGTCCCGATGAAGCACATCCTGTCCGTTTTGGTTGAGAACAAGCCCGGCGTGCTCTCGCGCGTCACGGGCATGGTCTCGCGCCGCGGTTTCAACATCGATTCGCTGTCGGTCGGTCCCACCGAGGATCCCACCATGTCGCGCATCACCATCATCGTGAAGGCCGACGAGCTTGCCTACGAGCAGCTCACCAAGCAGCTCAACAAGCTGGTGAGCGTGTTCAAGATCACCGACCTCACCGACACGTCGGCCATCGAGCGCGAGCTGGTGCTGTTCAAGGTCAATGCCGCGCCCGACCGCCGCAACGAGATCATCGAGATCGCCAACGTGTTCCGCGCCAAGATCGTCGACGTCGGCCGCTCCAGCCTCACCATCGAGGCCACGGGCGACGAGTCGAAGCTCAAGGGCATGGAGGACCTGTTCCGCGCATACGGCATCAAGGAGATTACGCGCACCGGCAAGATCGCCATGTCGCGTGCCTCGAAGGATTCGTAGGCGTCATGGCTTCTCGCAATACGTTGTGGCAGCGCAGGCTGCGCATGTGGGCGATGCCGTGATCGGTATGAGCGCGGTATGCGGCGTACGCGTTTCGCCGCTGCCGGCCCCATGCTGAAACGATTTCGCACACGCTATACTTCCGGGTACATCAGCCAAGAAGAAAGGAAATACCACCATGGCTGTTACGATCTACTACGAAAACGACGTCGATCCGAAGATCATCCAGGGCAAGAAGGTCGCCATCATCGGTTACGGCTCCCAGGGCCATGCCCATGCCTTGAACCTTATGGACTCCGGCGTCGACGTGCGCGTCGGCCTGCGCGAGGGTTCCAAGAGCTGGGCTAAGGCCGAAGAGGCCGGCCTGAAGGTCACTACCATGGACCAGGCCGCCGAGGAAGCCGACGTCGTCATGATCCTCGTTCCCGACGAGCTGCAGCCCGAGGTCTACGAGCAGCACATCGCCGCTCACCTGAAGGCCGGCGACACCCTGGCCTTCGCCCACGGCTTCAACATCCACTACGGCTACATCAAGGCTCCCGAGGACGTCAACGTCGTCATGTGCGCCCCGAAGGGCCCGGGCCACATCGTGCGCCGTCAGTACACCGAGGGTTCCGGCGTGCCGGATCTGGCTTGCGTGTACCAGGATGCCACCGGTGACGCTTGGGACATCATCATGTCCTACTGCTGGGGCGTCGGCGGTGCCCGTTCCGGCATCATCAAGGCCACGTTCGCCCAGGAGACCGAGGAGGACCTCTTCGGCGAGCAGGCAGTCCTGTGCGGCGGTCTGGTGGAGCTGGTCAAGGCCGGTTTCGAGACCCTGACCGAGGCCGGTTACCCGCCCGAGCTGGCTTACTTCGAGTGCTACCATGAGATGAAGATGATCGTCGACCTTATGTACGAGTCCGGCATCCACTTCATGAACTACTCCATCTCCAACACCGCCGAGTACGGCGAGTACTACGCCGGCCCGAAGGTCATCAACGAGCAGTCCCGCGAGGCCATGAAGGAGATCCTGCATCGCATCCAGAACGGCGACTTCGCTCGCGAGTTCGTCGCCGACTGCAAGAACGGCCACAAGTGGCTCTTCGAGCAGCGCGAGGCCATCAACAACCACGAGATCGAGCAGACCGGTGCCAAGATCCGCGGTATGTTCTCCTGGGTCAAGTCCGACGAGGCCGAATAAGGCGAACGCTTCGGCTTTGGCCGCGTAGCCATAGAAGGATGCCGGCCGTCACTCGAATCGGTTTCCCTTAAGGGGCCGGGCATAGCTGAACTGCGTCCCAAATCTTGGACGCATTAATTAAAACTCGCGGCTATGCCGC
>ERZ1034913.551-NODE-551-length-28999-cov-56.707193_pt1 | contig 28999 bp, 24 predicted proteins | sample MGYA00520697_ERZ1034913 | MGnify/ENA primary metagenome ERZ1034913 (study PRJEB33766, sample SAMN09781786) | gut metagenome | biome: gut microbiome | host: Homo sapiens | place: Madagascar | study: EMG produced TPA metagenomics assembly of the PRJNA485056 data...
GCTTCGCGCTGCGGAGCCTCTTTGCGTCCTGCGGAATGTTCCGGAGAGAAGCCCCCGTCACGCCCCCGGATTCCCTGCGTTTACGGCCTTGAGGTCGGCTCGCGGAGAAGGACGTAGTTGATGGGAATACGTGTCCCCTTCGCTGTTTCGCGGCTCTGCCGCGAAAGGTGCGCCACTTTGGGGTGAGTGAGAGATGTGGCTGTTGCGGCAACTGGCAACTGGTCCCCGCCACAAATTACCCTTGGCATACTTGCGCGAAAGTCTACTTGTGCTACACTTGCAATTGCTGTTTCAGGGCGGGGTGGAATTCCCCACTGGCGGTAAATCGGGCGGTGCCAAAGGGGTGCCGTGGCGCAGACGAGGTGTCTGCGACCGAGCCGATGAGTCCGCGACCCGTGTGTGCGTTGGTTCGCATGCCGGCTGAACTGGTGAGATCCCAGTACCAACGGTTAGAGTCCGGATGAAAGAGGCAGGTGATCTTATGTCTGAACAGTCGCAGCATATCCATTTTGAGAACACGAATAGGTGGAGCACCAAACAGCTCGTTACCATGGCGCTGATGTGTGCCTTGGGCGCCCTGTTTATGTACGTGCAGCTGCCTATCCTTCCTTCGGCGCCGTTTTTGACGTATGACCCGTCGCTGGTGCCGGCGATGGTGTGCGGTTTTGCGTATGGTCCTGGCGCCGGTACTGCTGTTGCCGCTATGGCGATTGTTATCCATGCGCTTACCACGGGCGATTGGGTCGGCGCACTTATGAACCTGGTTGCTACGCTGGGCTACATTCTGCCCGCGGCTATCGTGTACCAGAAGATGCATACCTATAAGGGTGCCGTGATTGGCCTAGTGTTCGGTGTCATTGCCGCTACGGCGCTGTCTATGGTCGCTAACCTTACCATTGGCGTATGGTTCTGGTATGGCTCGGTCGATGTAATCGCCCCGCTCATGATTCCTGCCGTGCTGCCGTTCAACCTTATCAAGACCGTGCTTAACTCGGTGTTGACGCTAGCGGTGTATAAAGCAGTCTCCAACCTCATCACGCCTAAAAAGGACCAGGTCAAAGGCCGCGCATGATTGAGTGTCGGGGCGTTTCCTTTAGCTATGACGGTGCCGTGTCGGCACTCGACGGTGTCGATCTGAACATCGAGGACGGGGAGTTTTTCTGCATCCTCGGTGGCAATGGGTCGGGCAAGTCGACGTTTGCCAAGCATCTGAATGCGCTGTTGCAGCCCGATGCGGGCACGGTACGCATCAACGGCATGGATGCGTCCGATCCCGAGCTGGTCTACGACATTCGTTCGACCGCAGGCATGGTATTCCAGAATCCCGACGACCAGCTTGTGGCGACGCTTGTCGAAGATGACGTTGCGTTTGGCACCGAGAACTTAGGGGTCGAATCGGCCCAGATCGCGCAGCGTGTTCGCGAGGCGCTGAAGGCCGTGGGCCTGGTGGGCTTTGAGCGCCACGAGACCCATGCGCTTTCGGGCGGCCAAAAGCAGCGCGTGGCGCTTGCCGGCGTGCTCGCCATGGAGCCGCGCGTGCTCATTTTGGACGAGGCGTCCTCGATGCTCGATCCGCGCGGGCGCAAGGGCCTTATGAAGGCCTGCCACGCGCTGCACGAACGCGGTATGACCATCGTGATGATTACGCACTTTATGGAAGAGGCCGCTGAGGCCGATCGCGTTGCCGTCTTCCAAGCGGGCCGCGTTGCCATGCTCGGTGCGCCCGAGGAGATCTTGACGCAGGCGGACGAACTCGCGCGGCTGAACCTGGATATGCCGGCATCGTGCTGTCTTGGCAGGGCACTTCGCGCGAAGGGCGTGCCCATTTGCGCACGGGTGCGCGAGGCGGATATGGTCGCCGATATAGTGCGGGCTTATGCCGAGCAGAGGAGGACAGGCATCGCCGGGCGGCCTTTCGCATCTGATCCTCGTATTCCCGACAACGTCTCCTCTGCAATCGAGGGCGCAGACGCTCCGGAGCCCGTCATCGAGATTTCGCACCTTTCGTATAGCTATTCGCTGAGCGCCCGCGAGCGTCGCCGTTGGCGCAAGCGCTCAGCCGCCGAAGGCGCATCGAACAAACAGGCCCTCTGGGGCAACGACCCTAGCAGCCCCTGGGCGTTGCGCAATGTGTCGCTAACGGTGCGCCGTGGCGAGTTCCTGGGCCTTGCGGGCCATACCGGTTCGGGTAAGTCGACGCTGGTTCAGCATCTCAACGGCCTGATTCGTCCCCAGGAGGGTTCCGTTTACGCGTTGGGGCTCGACCTGGCAAACAAGAAAGATGCCGCCGCGGTTAAGGCAAAGGTCGGCGTGGTATTTCAGTATCCCGAGCGTCAGCTGTTTGCCGAGACCGTGGCGCAGGACGTGGCGTTTGGTCCGCATAACCTTGGGTTGTCGCAGGCCGAGGTTGTCCGCCGCGTTGAGTCATCGCTCGCGCGCGTGGGCCTCGACTTGGCCACGGTGGGCGACAAGAGCCCCTTTGAGCTTTCGGGCGGGCAGCAGCGGCGCGTGGCGTTTGCCGGCGTGCTTGCCATGGAGCCCGAGGTCCTGGTACTCGATGAGCCCATGGCGGGACTCGATCCGGCGGCACGCAGTGATTTCCTGGAGCTTATCGATCGACTTCACCATGGGGGCCTGACCGTCGTCATGGTCTCACACAGTATGGATGACCTTGCCAATTGCTGCGACCGTATTGTCGTGATGAACGAGGGCGCGGTGTTTGCCGAGGGCACGCCCGCGCAGGTGTTTGCGCATGCCGATGAGCTCAAGTCGATCGGCTTGGGCGTACCTGCTGCTCAGCGCATGGCGTTGGCGCTCGCGGAAGCGGGCGTGCCGCTGCGCTTTGACGGCCTCTATGCGGTTGAGTCGCTGGCAGACGAGTTGGTGGACCTGCTAACCGGTCGCTCAGACGGTTCTTCTAACGTCTCGGACAAGGCCAAATCCGAAACGATCGCGCGAGAGGAGGGCTGCTAATGGAGGCGTTTTCGTTTGGCAGCTACTATCCCGGCGATAGCGCAATCCACCGCCTGGACCCGCGAACCAAGTTGCTCTTGGGCTTTGTGTTTCTGATCACGACGCTCACGGTCAGTAGCTTCCGCGGACTGGTCCCGGTCGCAATCTTCGTTGTCCTGATCTATACCGTGTCCCGGGTGCCGGCTCGGCGCGTCCTGTCATCGATGGCACCGCTGCTGGCGATTGTCGCGGTGGTCGCGGTGCTCAACCTGTTTTCCGAACAGAGCGGGCGCATTCTGTGGCAGCTCGGCTTTTTGCAGATAAGCGAGGGCTCGCTACATTCCGCCGCCTTTATGGCGTGCCGCCTGACCTTGATGATGGCCGGTATGAGCGCTATCACGCTCACCACACCGACGCTCGACCTCACCGCGGGCTTTGAGCGCCTGCTCGCGCCGTTTGCGTGTGTGGGACTTCCTGCGCACGAGCTCGGCATGATCATGGGTATCGCGCTGCGCTTTATGCCGCAGTTTGCCACCGAGATGAAGCAGACGGCCGATGCGCAGGCGAGCCGCGGTGCGCGCGTGACGGGAGGCCCGCTCGGTGGCGTGCGTATGCTCGGCAGTGTGGCGATTCCGCTGTTCACAGGCGTGTTCCGTCATGCCGAGACGCTGTCTGCCGCCATGGATGCCCGTTGCTATCATGGCGAGCAGGGCCGCACGCGTCTGCATGCGCTTGCATTTGGCCGCGGCGATGCGTTGGCGGCGGTGGTGACGGCGTTGCTGCTCATCTGCGTCATCGTCATCAATCTTCAACTTGTTTAGGCGCGATTCGAGCGCAGGAAAGGGGTCCCTATGACCGACAACGACCGCACGGCGCAGCTTGAGCGCGCCTGTTCGTATCTTAGGCGTATTCCGGCGTGGTATCTCGCCACGATCGACGTGACGGACGGACATCAGCCGCGCGTGAGGCCGTTCTCGTTTGCCATGGTTGATGATGGCAAGCTGTGGTTTTGCACCTCGCGTGATAAGGATGTGTGGGCCGAGCTCAGCGGGAACCCCAAGTTTGAGGTTTCGGGTTGGAAACCGGGGGAGTGCTGGATTGTGCTGACCGGCGAGGCCGCGCTCGAGGACGACGCGGTCGTGAGTGACCGGGTGCGCCAGGCGGGCTTTAAGCACATGGTGGGCATTGGCGAGCAACACGATAGTGCCAACGACGGCCGCCTTGCGTTCTTCTCGGTTCGCAACATCGTTGCCCGCTTCTGCGATATCGACGGCAGCGAGGAGCGTCTGGAGCTTTAACCCTAGGGTAGCTAAAACAGCCCCGACCCAAAAAGACTAGTGCCAGGAGGACACATGGACGGATTGAATACAGTGTTGGAGTATCTGACGTCGGTGCCGGCATGGTATTTGGCGACGAGCGTTGACGGACAGCCGCATGTGCGTCCGTTTTCGTTTGCGCAGATCCAGGATGGCAAGCTGTGGTTTGTAACAGCGCGCACCAAAGATGTGTGGCAAGAGCTGCTGCAAAACCAACGCTTTGAGGCCACGAGTTGGTGGCCGGGCCATGGCTGGCTCATCTTGCGCGGGCGTGCGGGTCTGGATGACCAAGCCGCTCCCGATATGCGCGAGGCAGGCTGGAAGCACCTGGAGCGCCTAGGCGAGCACTACGAGGGCGCAGACGATCCCACGCTCGTCTTCTTTAGCGTGGAGGAACCCGAGGCCTTTATCTGCAACCATGACGAATGGGTGCCGGTCGAGCTCTAAACGAGTCTCTCGGCAAGCTTCGACAATTCAAATTCTCGCATGTAGCGGGCCCCACATTGCAACGTCACCGTAAGGCGCACTGGGCAATATGGGGCCCGCATTTATTTGTCAATTCCTTTGAGTGAATGTGTCGGGACTGTTTCAATGCATGAATATGCAAAAGATTTGCGTATATATGCATCTTTTGGTGCTAAAGTTTCAACCCACTTCATAACGACGGCTGCAGGATGCGTATTGGTGCATAACTGCAGACAAGGAGTCTGATATGTCATTAAAGGTTGGAATCGTTGGTGCGGCTGGATATGCCGGCGCCGAGCTCATTCGCCTCGTCCTCGATCATCCCGAGTTTGAACTTGCTGCCATTACGTCCAACGCCGATGCTGGCCAGCCGTTGTCTGCGGTGTACCCGAGCTTCACCAGCGTAAGCGATCTTGTCTTCACGACGCATGATGCCCCCGAGCTCAAGAACTGCGACGCGGTCTTTTTGGCCGTGCCGCACACAGCTGCCATGGCACAGGTGCCCGCCCTGCTTGCCGCGGGAGTTTCCTGCATTGACCTTTCGGCCGACTATCGCCTGAGCGATCCGGCCACCTTTGAGGCCTGGTATGCCGCCGAGCACACGAGCCCTGAGCTACTCAAGAGCCGCGCCTTTGGCCTGCCCGAGCTGTTCTGCCAGGATTTGGAGACCGCTGCATTCGACCACGCCGACGGCAAGCCCGTACTGGTCGCCTGCGCCGGTTGCTATCCCACCGCAACGAGCCTTGCCGCCGCGCCTGCCGTGCGCGCCGGCTGGGTTGCCCAGAGCGGCCCCGTGATCGTTGACGCTATCAGCGGTGTAACGGGTGCCGGTAAGTCCTGCAACGCCCGTACGCATTTTTGCAGCGCGGACGAAAACCTGGAGGCCTATGGCGTGGGCAAGCATCGCCACACGCCCGAAATCGAGCAGATCTTGGGCCTAACCGATCGTGTCGTCTTTACCCCGCACCTGGCACCGCTCAAGCGCGGTCTGCTCTCTACGGTGACGATGCCGCTTACGCCGCAGGCTATCGATACCTTGACCCTTGAGGACGTTGTCGACCATTACAAGCAGTTCTACGCCGGTCGCACCTTCGTGCGCGTACTCGATGCCGGCCAGCAGCCCAAGACGGCTTCGGTCGTCGGCACCAACGCCGCCCAGATCGGCCTCGCGCTCAACAAGCGCGCGGGCGTTCTGGTGGCTACGGGCGCCATCGACAATCTGTGCAAGGGTGCAGCAGGCCAGGCGGTCCAGTGCGCCAACATCGTCTTTGGTTTTGACGAGCGACGAGGCTTGCCCACAGTGGCGTGCCCGGTGTAGCACATTCGATTGTTAACGATTTGGTAGTCGGGCATCGAGTGGGGCGCCACTCTTAAGCTGGCCTCATGGTTGTGGCTGGCATGGCGCACCAACCGATGCCCATTTTTTGTTTGACATAAGGAGTCATAAAGACGATGAATGCTGAGCAGTTCGATATCAAGATTCGTGCCGTAGAGGGCGGCATAACGGCGGCAGCCGGCTTTAAGGCGGCGGGCATCCATGCCGGATTCCGCAAGAATCCCGAGCGCCTGGATTACGCGCTCGTCGTACCCGATAAACCTTGTCCCGGGGCCGGCGTGTTTACGACTAACCGCTTTTGTGCGGCGCCCGTGCAGGTGAGCCGTGCCAACCTGGGCGGCGCCGACAGGGGCTACGGCGTCATTGCCGGCGTTTCGGTCAACTCTGGCAATGCCAACGCCGCCACGGGTGAGACCGGTCTTGCCTGCGCGCGCGAGACCTGCAACATCGCCTCGCAGGTCATCGGCTGCGAGCCCCAACAGATTCTGGTCGCCTCCACGGGCGTAATTGGTCAGATTCTGCCGATCGACACGTTTGAGACCGCCGTTCCTGCCGCCTACGAGGCGCTCTCCGCCCACGGTGGCGCCGATGCCGCCCGCGCTATCATGACGACCGACACACACTCCAAGGAGTATGCCGTGTGTTACCGCAGCGAGGCCGCGGGGCACGCAGGCAATGCCTATACGGTGGGCGGTATGTGCAAGGGCTCGGGCATGATCATGCCCAACATGGCAACCATGATCGCGGTCATCACTACCGATGCCCCCGTCGAACCGGCGGCGCTCCACGCCCTGTTGCTCTCTACCGTCAAGCAGACCTTCAACAAGGTAACGGTCGATTCCGACACCTCGACGAACGACACATGCATCATGCTTGCCTCCGGCGCCGCTGCCGTAGGTGCCGAGCCTATTGCCGAGGGCTCTGACGCCTTCGACGAGCTGGCCTTTGCCGTGCATGAGGTGTGCGAGAGCTTGGCGCGCAACATCGCCGCAGATGGCGAGGGCGCATCCAAGCTCGTGACGGTTAACGTCACCGGCGCCGTGAACGACGAGGAGGCCGATATCGCCGCTCGTGCTGTCGCCAACTCGCCGCTCGTCAAGACCTGCATCGCCGGCCACGACTGCAACTGGGGCCGCGTTGCCATGGCGCTCGGCAAGTGCGGCGTGCAGTTTAACCAAGAAGATGTTTCCATCGACATGATGGGTATGCCCGTCTGCCGTGATGGCCTGACCGTTCCCTTTGACGAGGACGAGGCACTGCGTCGCTTTGAGGCGCCCGAGATCGTGATCTCGGCTGACCTGGGCGCAGGGAACGCGGCGACCACCGTGTGGACTTGCGACCTCACGCACGAGTACATCTCCATTAACGGCGACTACCGTTCCTAGACTCCCGATGTGCCGCACGTCCCGCTGCAATCGCGGGCAACGAGGTGCGGCGCGATAGATACACGAAAGACGAGGCAGACTATGAAGTTCGCACGCGATTGTCGCTCGAGCGAATCCAACGAAGTCACCGCGCAGCTGCTGTTCGAGGCGCTGCCGTGGATTAAGAACCTGACCGGTAAGACGGTCGTTATCAAGTACGGCGGTGCCGCCATGGTCGACGAGCAGCTGCGTCGTGACGTGATGAGCGACATCGTCCTGCTCAAGATTATCGGCATGCGCCCTGTCATCGTGCATGGCGGCGGCAAGGCCATCAACGAGGCACTGAGCCATTACGACATCCCCGTCGAGTTTAAGAACGGCCAGCGCGTGACTACGCCTGCCACCATGGATATCGTGCGCGAGGTACTGGGCGGCAAGGTCAATCAGGAGCTGGTCGCGGCGCTCAACCACCACGGCAACCTGGCCGTGGGCGTGTCCGGCAGCGATGCCGGTACGCTTATCGCCGAGCCGCTCGACCCAGAGCTCGGCCGCGTAGGCAAGGTCACGCACGTCAACACCGACTATATCGAGCACCTGCTCGATAGCGAGTACATCCCCGTCATCGCCACGGTCGCGGCGGGGGAGGACGGTGGCTTCTTCAACATCAACGCCGATACCGCCGCCGGTGCCGTTGCGGCAGCGCTCCACGCGCACAAGGCAATCTTCTTGACCGACGTCGATGGCCTGTATAAGGACTTTAGCGACAAGGATTCGCTCATCTCCAACCTGACGCTCGACGAGGTTAATGAGATGCTCTATGGGGGCGAGGTCGACAAAGGCATGATTCCCAAGCTACGCGCCGCTGTCGATGCGCTTACCGCCGGCGTATTTCGTGCCCACATCATTAACGGTACTACGCCGCACTCGCTGCTGCTGGAGCTGCTGACCGACGCCGGCGTCGGCACCGTGATCCATTCCACCGAGACGGCTTACGAGTTCGATACGCACCCGCACCCGCTTTCGACGTTTGCGGCGCGCCTGGCCGAGAACCTCGACGAGGTCGAGAAGCTCCAGACCGTTTAGCCTGTCCGCAATCGTCGCATATCTACACCCATAGCCCGCGCCATCTGGCGTTCAACGAAAGGCATCCCATGTCACTTGCAGCTCAACAATCGCTCGAATCCCATTACGTCATGCATACCTTTGGCCGCTCTCCGGTCGAGTTTGTCGAGGGTCACGGCATGAAGCTCACCGGCGACGATGGCCGTGAGTACCTCGACTTTCTTGCAGGTATCGGTGTGTGCAGCCTTGGCCACGGCAACCCTGCAGTGCTTTCGGCGCTCGAGGCGCAGACCAAAAAGCTCATGCATGTCTCCAATTACTTCTACATCGAGCAGCGCGGACAGGTCGCGGCGCTGCTGTCCAAGCTTGCCAACGACGACGTAGATGGTGCGTGCGTGCTGGCTGATGCCATTGCCGCCGGCGATGAGACCACGGCCGCTGCGCTCGGTGCCCCGGCTGCGGACGAGCAGGTGTGGGAGACGTTCTTTGCCAATTCTGGTGCCGAAGCCAACGAGGGCTCGATGAAGCTCGCACGTCTGTACGCCAAGCGGGCCGGCAACGGCGGCAACACCATCGTATGCATGCGCGGCGGCTTCCACGGCCGTACGCTCGAGACCATTGCTGCTACCATGCAGGATTGGCTGCAGGATAGTTTCCGTCCGCTGCCAGGCGGTTTTGTTGCCTGCACGCCCAACGATGTCGACGAGCTGCGTGCGATCTTTAAGCAGCTGGGAAGCGAGATCTGCGCCGTCATGCTCGAGCCGATTCAGGGCGAGAGCGGCGTGCATCCCATGACTGAGGAGTTTATGGCGGCAGCGCGCGACTTGGCACACGAGGTGGGCGCCGTGCTTATCGCCGACGAGGTTCAGTGTGGCATCTTCCGTTCCGGCAAGCCGTTTGCATTCCAGACCTATGGCGTTGAGCCTGACATCATGAGCCTTGCCAAGGGCATTGCCGATGGCGTACCCATGGGCGCTGTGGTGGCAAAGAAGGAGATCGCCGATGTCTTTAAGCCGGGCGACCATGGTTCGACCTTTGGTGGTAGCTGCTTGGCGGTTGCGGCGTGCGCCGCGACGCTCTCCGCACTCGTGCGCGGCGACTATGCCGAGCACGCTGCCAAGGTGGGTGCTTATATGGAGACAAAGCTCACCAAGCTGCCGCATGTGGTCGAGGTACGCGGTCGCGGCTTAATGCTCGGCTGCGATTTAGATGACGCTGCGGGCGATGCGCATGATATTGTTGCCCGAGCGCTGGCCGCCGGCGCCGTGATTAACGCTACTGGTGCCCACACGCTGCGTTTCCTGCCGCCGCTTGTCTGCGAGGAAGCCGACGTGGACAGCCTGATCGAGATCCTGTCGGACGTTTTGGCCTAACACAGCGCAATAACTAAATTTGGACCGGGTTCCGGACTGCGGACGTGCCATATGCGGCACGATTTAGCGGTCTGGAGCCCGTTTTGCTATCGATTTACCATGGCTGCGATAGGCCGTGTGCAAAAAGTGGCAAATATGAGTACGGGCACTAACTTAGTAACATATAAATGAGGCGTTTTTAGATGAGTTGGGCCACATATGTCCAGTTTTGTAGTTAGTAAATTGGCGTAACTGGACTATAGATCGTCGTTCTAATGTCGGATTTGCCTTTTATGACTTCGAAAACGCTGCTATCAAAAAGGTAGCAGTACTCAAATTTGGCATTTTTTGCACACGGGTATTCGCCAAGGTCCATTTCGCCGCCCGCTTCCGCTTCGGGCCTGCGGCCCTCGCGTGCTGCGCTGGAAAACGCTTCGCGTTTCCTCAGCTCCGCACCCTTGCGGGTTCGAATCCCTCTGCGATGGGCCCAAAAACGAAAGGCCTCCATCGCTGGAGGCCTAACAAATCAGTGGTGGGCGATGAGGGATGTCCGCGTGCGGCTGGCGCCGCCCGCGCCCCGCTTCGTCGCTCCGCTCCTCGCGTGCTGCGCTGGAAAACGCTTCGCGTTTCCTCAGCTCCGCACCCTTGCGGGTTCGAATCCCATGAAATGGGCCCAAACAAAAAACGGTCCCCTTTCGAGGACCGTTTCCAAATCGGTGGTGGGCGATGAGGGATTCGAACCCCCAGCCTTGTGCGTGTAAAGCACCTGCGCTAACCGTTGCGCCAATCGCCCGTGCGGAGAGAGTATAGCAAAACAATCGCCCCATTCACCTCATATCCATTAAAGGTAACCGGCGCGTGTCGGCGCGGAGCTGATTCAGTTGAGATTGCCTGAACATTCCGTCCCTCTTTACACCCTCGGGTATACTCAAAAGCTACTGATTCGATTTGATACCCAGCAACAGCAGAGGGGATAGTATATGTGCGGTTTTGTCGGTTTTGTCGGTGGGACGGATAACCAATCCGAGGTGCTCACCAAGATGATGGACCGCATCGTCCATCGTGGTCCCGACATGGGCGGCCAGTTTATCGACGGCCGCGTTGCCCTGGGCTTCCGCCGCCTGTCGATCCTCGACCTGACCGAGGCCGGCGCTCAGCCCATGGCCAATGAGGGCGGCAGCGTCGTTATCGTCTTCAACGGCGAGATCTACAACTTCCAGGAGCTTCGCTCCGAGCTCGAGGCCAAGGGCTATAAGTTCCACTGCGGCGCCGACACCGAGAGCCTCCTGCACGGCTACGAGGAGTGGGGCGAGGCCGTACTCGATCGCTTGCGCGGTATGTACGCCTTCGTCATCTGGGACAAGAAGAAGAACAAGCTTTTTGGTGCCCGCGACATCTTTGGCATCAAGCCGCTCTACTACTATCCCATGGCCGATGCGGGCGACGGCGCTCCGGGCGTGCTCTTTGGTTCCGAGATCAAGAGCTTCCTGGACTACCCGCACTTCCACAAGGCGGTCAACAAAAAGGCCCTGCGTCCGTACATGACGCTGCAGTATTCGGCAACCGAGGAGACCTTCTTCGAGGGTGTCTACAAGCTGCCGCCGGCGCATTACTTTACCGTAGACATCCCGACCGGCAAGATGAACATCGAGCGTTATTGGGATTGCGATTACTCCGCCGTCGAGAAACCGTTCGAGGAGTACGTCGACGAGCTGGATGAGGTCGTGCACGAGAGCGTCGAGGCCCATCGCATCGCTGATGTTAAGGTCGCTTCCTTCCTCTCCGGTGGCGTCGACTCCAGCTATATTGCCGCTTGCCTCATGCCCGATAAGACCTTCTCGGTGGGCTTCGATTACAAGAATTTCAACGAGACCAACTACGCCAAGGAGCTATCCGACAAGCTTGGCGTCGAGAATGTTCGCAAGATGATCACCGCCGACGAGTTCTTTGGCGCACTCGAGGACATTCAGTATCACATGGACGAGCCGCAGTCCAACCTGTCGTCTGTGCCGCTGTGGTTCCTGGCCGAGATGGCGCGCAAGGACGTCACCGTCGTGCTTTCGGGCGAAGGCGCCGACGAGCTCTTTGGCGGCTACGCCTACTACGAGGACACGGTTCCGGTGCGCAAGTACAAAAAGATGGTGCCGTTGCCCATTCGCCGCGCGCTCGGTAACCTGGCGCTGCATATGCCGTACTTCAAGGGCCATAACTTCCTGGTCAAGGGTGCCGAGATCCCCGAGAAGTCGTTCCTGGGCCAGGCTTTGGTATGGCCTGAGCGCGAGGTCGACGGCGTACTCAAGCCCGCGTACAACACCGGCGACGGCGCCTTTGAGCTCGCTGCACCCATCTACGCACGCGTGAAGGGCCAGCCCGAGCTGGTCAAGAAGCAGTACCTGGACATGAACATGTGGCTCCCGGGCGACATTCTGCTCAAGGCCGACAAGATGTGCATGGCGCACTCGCTGGAGCTGCGCGTGCCCTTCCTGGATCGCAAGGTCATGGAGTTCGCCGAGCACATTCCCGACCGCTACCGCATCAACGAGAACGGCAACAAGCAGGTGCTTCGCCACGCCGCCAACAAGTCGCTGCCCGATGAATGGGCCACCCGTCCCAAGGTGGGCTTCCCGGTGCCGATCGTCTATTGGCTGCGCGAGCAAAAGTGGTACGACTATGTCAAGGAGTACTTCACCGCGCCGTGGGCAAGCGAGTTTTTCGACACCGACGAGCTCATGCACCTACTCGACCTGCACTTTGCGGGCAAGGGCGATTTCCAGCGCAAGATCTATACGCCGCTCGTGTTCTTGGTGTGGTACAAGCGCTTCTTTATCGACGAGGGCCAGCCTTCTGTTCAGGCTGCCTAGCATCGGCTTTCGAATGCCTGCGCGTAACGGCTCCTCCGGGAGCCGTTTTTGCGCGAGCACGTTTCAGTTACTATGAAAACCGTCCCTGCCAAATGGCTGAGAAAGGTGAAAGATGCACCATTCGGATTCCGCGACCGTGATCACGGTCGATACGCTTGCCAAGCTGCTCGATGTGTGCGGCGAGCTGCGTGCTTCGGAGCAGATTGACGAGCGTGCCGTGACCGGCTGTTCGTTTGATTCGCGCGCGGTTTCGGCGGGTGACGTGTTCTTTTGCAAGGGCGCTGCCTTTAAGCCCGCGTTTTTGAGCATGGCGCTCGATGCGGGCGCCGTCGCTTTTGTGTGCGAGGAGTCGCTGGTCGAGTCTCTGGAGCCGCTGGCGCAGGAGAGCGGTGCTGCGATGCTGGTTGTTGATAGCGTACGCACAGCGATGGCGCTGTTGCCGCCGGAGGTCTACAACCGCCCCGACCACGACGTCAAAATCGTGGGCATCACCGGTACCAAGGGAAAGACTACGGCCGCTTTTATGCTCCAGTCCATCATCAAGGCGGCGGGCGAGTCCTGCGGCATGATCGGCTCGGTGAACACCGACGATGGTATCGAGTGCTACGAGAGCACCAACACCACGCCCGAGGCCCCCGAGGTCTGGCGCCATATCGCCAACTGTCGCGCGTCTGGTCGCCAGTCCATGGTTATGGAGGTCTCAAGCCAGGCGCTCAAGTACCAGCGCGTCGAGAACCTGCCGTTTGACGTGGCGTGCTTCCTCAATATCGGGCGTGACCATATCTCTCCGATTGAGCACCCGACCTTCGAGGATTATTTTGAGAGCAAGCTCAGGATCTTTGATCAGGCTAAGACCGCCGTAGTGAATCTGGGCACCGATGAAGTCGAACGCGTGCTGGAGGCCGCGTCGACGGCCGAGCGCTTGGTGACCGTTGGCGTCGAGCATCCCGAGGCGAGCCTGTGGGCAAGCGATGTCCGCATGGTCGGCTTTAACATCGAGTTTAACCTGCATGGCATGAGCGCCGACGAGCCCGAGGCGGGGGAGAAGGTCCTGTTGGGTATCGCGGGAGACTTTAACGTGGAGAACGCGCTGGTCGCTATCGCCGCCGCGCGCGAGATTGGCATCGGAATCGATGCCATCAAGAAGGGCCTCTCCAAGCTGCGTGTGCCGGGCCGCATGGAGGTCGTGGAGTCGAAGGATGGCCGCGTGGTTTGCGTTGTTGACTACGCTCACAACCAACTCTCGTTCCGCTCGCTCTTTTCATCGGTCAAGCGCGCGTTTCCCGCTAGCCCGGTCATTGCGCTGTTTGGTGCTGCTGGAGGCAAGGCGCAGGAGCGCCGTGAGCAGCTTCCGCGCGAGGCCGCACCATATTCTGATTTGCTAATCTTTACCAACGAGGATCCGGCTCACGAGGACCCGATGAAGGTCTGTCGCGAGCTTGCCGAGCATGTTCCCGACGATACCCCGAACAAGATCATCCTCGATCGCGAGGCTGCTGTGCACGCGGCATTTAAGGCGGCGCGCGAGGAATACGTCAGCCCCGATGCGCCCACCATCGTCTTGCTGTTGGCAAAGGGCGACGAGGAGCTCATGCACGTGGGTGATGAGTTCGTACCCATCGAGAGCGATCTTTCGCTTGCCAATCGTTTAATCGATGTTACCCAGTTTGACTAATGAACTGCGATGAGGGCGGCGTCCCGAGCGCGCTGCCGCTGCAAGCGCGTTTCCCCTCAAGCGAGGCGCGCCGCCTAAGACCAGAAGCCCCTTCTACGTAATGGAGTGACCATGTCCCACAATACCCTGCCGACCGTTGCCGAGCTTTCGGGCGAGATGCGCGAGCGTCTGGCCAAGGTCAAGTACGTCTTTACCGATCTGGACGCCACGATGCTCGCTCCCGGCTCGTGCGTACTGCGCGACAACGACGGAAATCCCTCGACCAAGCTCGTCGAGGCGGTCGTCGCGCTCGCTCGTGCCGGCATCCAGGTGGTTCCCACCTCGGGTCGCAACCGCACTATGATCCACGAGGACGCGCGCGTCCTCGGCCTCAACTCCTACATCGGCGAGATGGGCGGCCTGGTCATGTACGATCTCAAGGCCAACGATTGGGAGTATCTGACCGGCGATATGCCCTACGATTCCGCCTGCGGTCTCACGCCGCACCAGGTGATCGAGCAGACCGGTGTGTGCGAGAAGATCCTTACCCGCTGGCCGCATAAGATCGAGTACCACAACGATATGTCGACCGGTTACAAGTACCGCGAGGTCACTGTCGGCATGCGCGGCGATGTGCCCGACGATGAGGTTCAGGCCATCTTGGACGAGGCCGGTTGCGGTTTGGTTTGGGCTTGCAACGGCCATCTGACCCACCTGTCCAAGCCGACGACGCTCGAGCTTGATCGTGTCGAGGACGGTCGTGCCTTCAACATCAACCCGGCGGGTCTTAACAAGGGCGTTGCCATTGCGCGCTTCTGCGAGCACCTTGGTATCGAGCGCGAGGAGACGCTTGCGCTCGGCGACTCCGAGTCCGACTTTTACATGGCCGACCACGTGGGCACGTTCTGTTTGGTCGAGAACGGCCTGACCAGCGCCGGCGCGCCCGAGTTCCTGGACGCTTGCGATAACGCTTACGTCACGCGCGGCAAGATTGTCGATGGCTGGGTGGCAACGGCAGAGCTGCTCGTCGCGGCTCGTTCGTAGCGCGGCTCTATCGTTCTGAGCCATATCTTTTCGAGAGAGAATCTGGTGAGGTCATGTCCGATATCGAGAATCTGGCCGGGGACACGCGCCCCATTGGCGTATTCGACTCGGGTCTGGGCGGTCTGACGGTTGCACGCGCCATCGCGACGGCGCTGCCGCATGAATCCGTCTACTACTTCGGCGACACCAAACGCTGCCCTTATGGCACCCGTACCGAGGACGAGGTACGCTCGTTTGCACTGCAGGCGGGCCGCTGGCTGTCAAAGCACGACGTCAAGATCATGGTCATCGCCTGCAACACGGCGACTGCAGCGGCCTTGCGTTTGGCTCAGCAAGTGCTCGACGTCCCCGTCATCGGCGTGATCGCGCCGGGCGCCCGTGCGGCAATCAACAGCACCCGCACGCGCCGCGTGGGCGTGCTCGCCACCAACCTCACCATTCGCTCGGGCGCCTACACGCGTGCCATTCAGGACCTGGATGCCGGTGTTGACGTATATGGCTGTCCTGCCTCGAGCTTTGTCGAGGTCGTTGAGCACGAGCTGGCCTCGGGCGCGCATCTGCAGGAACAGTGGCTCGAGAACGAGGATATCTTCGATACGCCTGCCGTGCGTGCGCTGGTCGGCGCCACGGTCGAGCCGCTGCGCGACCGCGGTATCGATACCGTGGTGCTCGGCTGTACGCACTTCCCGCTGCTCGTGGGGCCTATCCGCCATGCGCTGGGGCCCGGGGTGCGCGTGGTGAGCTCCGCCGAGGAGACCACGCGCGAACTGACCGATATCCTCACGCGCCGCGAGCAGCTGGCGGGCGACGCTGCCGAGCCGCAGCATCGTTTTGCCACGACAGCCGATAACATTGCCGAGTTTGCGGTGGCGGGTAGCTTTATCTTCGGCCAGCCGCTCAAGAGCATCGAGCATATCGATATCGACGAACTTGGCTAGGCGCGCAATAGCCGCCAAAGCTTTCGCCTCATCTTTTCCCGAAAGGATCATCCCATGGAGTATATGCAGGTCAACCGCGCCAACGGCCGCGCCGCCGATGAGCTTCGCCCTGTCAAGCTCACCCGTGGTGTTATGAAGCACGCCCACGGTTCGTGCCTGGCCGAGTTTGGCGATACGCGCGTGCTGTGCGCTGCCACCATCGAGGAGGGCGTGCCGGGCTGGCGCAAGGGCGCCAAGGCCGGTTGGGTAACGGCGGAGTACTCCATGCTGCCGGCATCGACCGGCAAGCGCTGCAAGCGCGAGCACGCCAACCGCAAGGGTCGCTCCATGGAGATTGAGCGTCTGATTGGCCGTAGCCTGCGTACCATCGTCAACATGAAGGCGCTCGGCGAGTATACCGTTACCGTCGACTGCGACGTGATTCAGGCAGACGGCGGCACGCGAACGGCAAGCATTACCGGCGCCTGGGTGGCACTGCACGACGCCCTTGCCATGTGGGTCGAGGCGGGTAAGCTCGAGCGCATCCCGCTCACAGGCCAGGTTGCCGCGATTTCCATGGGCGTTGTCGACGGCAACACCCTGCTCGACTTGGATTATTCCGAGGACAGCCACGCCGAGGTCGACATGAACCTTGTCGCCACCGATACCGGTGAGATGATCGAGCTTCAGGGCACTGGCGAGCAGGCGCCCTTCGACCGCAAGCGCCTCAATTCCCTGCTTGATTTGGGCGACAAGGGCATCGCCGAGCTCATCGAACTCCAGCGCCAAGCCCTCGCCTAACCTGCCAAAAAGGGACAGGTTTATTTTGGCAGGTTTTATCTGGGAAAACGTCGAAGTATAAGACTGCCGCTGATTAAGAGGGGGAGAGGCCGAGGCCTCGTCGTCCTCAACACGGCATTGCTATAGAGACAAGGAGACCAGCTATGGCACTTGAGAAGATCGACATCGACACCCTCGACCCGGCGGCGACCATCGTCGTGGCAACGGGCAACGCCCATAAGCTCACCGAGATCGAGGCCATTTTGGGCAAGGTTATGCCCGAGGTTCGCTTTGTGGCGCTCGGCCAGCTGGGCGATTTTGAGGACCCCGAGGAAAACGGCACGACGTTTTTGGAGAACGCCATCATCAAGGCGCAGGCTGCCGTCGAAGAGACGGGGCTCATGGCCATTGCCGACGATTCGGGCCTGGTCGTCGACGCGCTGGACGGTGAGCCCGGCGTGTATAGCGCGCGCTACGCGGGCGTTCACGGCAACGATGCCGCCAACAATGCCAAGCTGCTCGTGAATCTGGAGGGTGTGGCCGACGAGGACCGCACTGCGCGCTTTATGAGCGTCGTCGCGCTCATCGACACGGACGGTTTGGTCACCTATGGTGAGGGCGCCTGCGAGGGCGTTATCGCGCACGAGGGCCGCGGCGATCACGGCTTTGGCTACGACCCGCTGTTCCTGCCGGTTGACACGCCGGGCAAGACCATGGCCGAGCTGACGGCGGACGAGAAGAACGCCATCAGCCATCGCTTCCATGCGCTCGAGAACCTATCCGCCAAACTGACGGGCGAGGAGTAGGCCGTGCGTGCGGTGGTTCAGCGCGTGCTCAACGCCGGCGTGACGGTCGACGGCGAGTGCGTGGGCAAAATTGGGCGTGGCTATCTGGTGCTGCTGGGCGTGGGCCACGGCGACACGCGCGCCGAGGCCGATAAGCTGTGGGGCAAGCTCCGGGGCTTGCGCATTAACGAGGACGAGAACGGCAAGACCAATCTGGCCCTTGCCGATGTCGACGGCGAGGTTCTCGTGGTGTCGCAGTTCACGCTGTTCGCCGATTGCCGTCACGGCCGCCGCCCATCGTTTACGGATGCCGGCGCCCCCGATGTCGCCAACGAGCTCTACGAGTACTTCCTGACGCTTGTGCGCGAGGACGTCGAGCACGTAGCGCATGGCATCTTCGGCGCCGACATGAAGGTCGATCTCGTCAACGACGGTCCATTCACCATCGTCCTCGATACCGACAACCTTTAGGTTACGCGGTTTTACCAAACCGCGTAACAACTGGTCATGCGAGGTTGTCGTCTGGTACGTATTTGGGACGGGGCTTATTTAGCTACTTGCGTATGGCGGCAGCAGGGTGCTATAGTATTAGAGTTTTGTCTATCTTAGGGGTATTATCCCCTTTTTGAATTGCACCTTCTGGAGGCCCTGTTCATGGAAGAGATGGAAGTCAATCACGTCGACGACATCCACGAGAAGCTGACCGATATGGTGGGCGATCGCGTTAAGGTGAAGGCCAACATGGGCCGCACCCGCGTCGTCGAGCGCATGGGCACCATCAAGAGCGTCCACCCCGCCGTCTTTATCGTCGAGGTTGACGAGCGCCGTGGCCGCAAGTCGCGCCAGTCCTACCAGTATATCGATGTCCTCACCGGCCAGGTCGAGCTGTTCGACCCCGAGAGCGGCGAGCACATCTTTACCCCGCTCGGCAATCAGCTCGAGGAGCACTAACGGTGACCGATTGGTCCCTGACCCTTTCTGCGCCGGCAAAAATAAACCTCTACCTGGGGGTTCATACCGAGCGTGACGACCGCGGCTACCACAAGGTCGATTCCCTGATGGCAGCCGTCGGTCTTGCCGATATCGTGACGGTCGCCCCGGCGCAGGAGCTGACCGTCCAGACGGTTCCGGCATCCGACTTTCCCATGCAAAAGAATACGGCGTATCGTGCGGCGGCCGCTATGGCCGAGCGCTATGGTCGGGAGGCCAACGTTTGCGTGACGATCGAGAAGCACATTCCGCTGTGTGCTGGTCTGGGCGGTCCCTCGACGGATGCCGCGGCGGTCATTGTCGCCTTAGCGGAGCTCTGGGGAATTGATCGCACCGACCCCGCGCTTGACGACATTGCGCGGGGCATTGGTGCTGACGTCCCGTTCTTTTTGCACGCGAGCCCTGCGTTCTACGTAGGTGGGGGAGACGTGCTGGCAACTGAGTATCCCGCGCTGCCCGCAACGCCCGTCGTGCTGGTCAAGCCGCGCGAGGCAAGCGTTTCGACAATTGAAGCCTATCGACGTTTTGACGAAACTCCAGCGCCTGCGGACAAGCCCGGAGCGATCGCATCTGCCCTTCGTTCGGGAGACGCAGAGGCGGCCTACGCGCTCGTCCACAACAACCTGGGTGTCATTTCCGCGCAGATGGAGCCGCGGATTCAAACGGTGCTCGACTGGCTTCGTTCACGGGACGGTATCATTGCCGCAAACGTGTGCGGTTCGGGTGCCTGCTCGTTTGCCATTTGCGATACTGCAGCCACGGCAGCCAATCTTGCAGAAGCCGCCCAGCAAAACGGCTGGTGGTCCTGTGCAACGGAGCTCATTTCCAGCACGGTTCGCATCGAAGTGCCAAAGAAGTAAAAATTTCTCTAGCACACGACGGAAAACTTTGTTACTATAGTCGAGCTAACGGGTTGTGGCTCAGTTTGGTAGAGCACTGCGTTCGGGACGCAGGGGTCGCTGGTTCAAATCCAGTCAACCCGACCAGAGCATGAGGAGGGACCGCTTCTTGCGGTCCCTTTTTTTAGCTATTGTTGTGATACCGCGATACCCGCGGTATACTCATTCGAGCTTGTCTCGCTGTATTGTGGAGGTCTACATGTTTGGACTGAGGGCTCCTGAGCTCATCATTATTCTCGTCGTTGTCCTGATCATCTTCGGGCCCAAGAACCTGCCGAAGCTCGGCAAGTCCCTCGGCTCTACCGTCAAGAATATCCGTGAGGGTATGGAGGGCGACGATAAGGCCGAGACCAAGCAGGCCGAGGAGGTCGTGGTCGAGCAGTCCGAGGAGGACAAGGAGATCGCAGAGCTCGAGGCCAAGCTCGCTGCTGCCAAGAAAAAGAAGGCAGAGGACAGCGACGCGGACGCAGAGTAGTCCCATCCCTTTGGGGTGAGCACCTGACCGGCTTGCCCGCAGGCTAGCCGGTCTTTTTCGTTTTGTTGACAGTTGATTGTTTGATCAGAGTTGGGGAGATATCCGTATGGACGCAAGCCAGATCGTACTGACCGCTGAGGGCCGCCAGAAGCTCGTCGAGGAGCTCGCTTGGCGTGAGGGCGATTACGCCAAGGAGATCGTCGAGGACATCAAGGAAGCCCGCGCGTTCGGCGACCTTTCGGAGAACTCCGAGTACGATGCCGCCAAGGACAAGCAGGCTCAGAACGCCGCTCGTATTGCCGAGATCCAGGCTATCCTCGCCAACGCTCAGATTGCTGCCAGCACGGGCGACCTGACCGTCTCCATTGGCTCGACCGTCACCCTGGTCGACCCCAACGGTGAGCTCATGGACGTCACGCTCGTCGGTACCACCGAGACTAACTCGCTCGAGCACAAGATCTCCAACGAGTCTCCGGTCGGTCACGCCATCATCGGTCACGGCGAGGGCGATTCCGTCGAGGTCGTTACGCCTTCCGGCAAGACCCGCATCTACACCATCGCCAAGATCGCACGCTAGACCACGGTCCCGCGTAAAGGTATGTTTTCGCTCCCTGGGACCGAATCCTGGGGAGCGTTTTAGTTTGAGGAGCTAACTATGGCAGAGAACCAGAACGCCGCAGATCAGGTATCGACGCTCAACGACGAGCGCGCCACCCGCCTGGCCAAGCGCGCCGCCCTGTTCGAGGCGGGCCAGAACCCCTATCCCGAGCACTCTGAGCTTGAGGACTACGTTGCCGATATCGAGGCTAAGTATGCCGAGCTCACCGATGGCGAGGACACCGAGGACGTCGTGAAGATCGGCGGCCGTGTGGTCGCCAAGCGCGGTCAGGGCAAGATCATGTTCATCGTCGTGCGCGACGCGACCGGCGAGATCCAACTGTTCTGCCGCATCAACGATATGGACGAGGCCGCCTGGAATACGCTCAAGGCCCTCGACCTGGGCGATATCCTGGGCGTGACCGGCGTGGTCGTGCGTACCAAGCGTGGCCAGCTTTCCGTTGCCCCCAAGAGCGCGACGCTGCTCTCCAAGGCCGTTCGCCCACTGCCCGAGAAGTTCCACGGTCTCTCCGACAAGGAGACCCGCTATCGTCAACGCTATGTCGACCTGATCGCCAACGACGACGTTCGCGAGACCTTCCGCAAGCGCTCGCAGATCCTCTCCACGTTCCGCCGCTTTATGGAGTCCGATGGCTACATGGAGGTCGAGACCCCTATCCTGCAGACCATCCAGGGCGGAGCTACTGCCAAGCCGTTCATCACGCACTTCAACGCGCTCGATCAGGAGTGCTACCTGCGTATCGCCACCGAGCTGCACCTCAAGCGCTGCATCGTCGGCGGCTTTGAGCGCGTGTTCGAAATCGGTCGTATCTTCCGCAACGAGGGCATGGACCTTACCCACAACCCCGAGTTCACCACGATGGAGGCCTACCGTGCCTTCTCTGACCTCGAAGGCATGAAGGCACTCGCCCAGGGCGTCATCAAGGCGGCCAACAAGGCTATCGGCAACCCCGAGGTCATCGAGTATCAAGGCCAGACCATCGACCTGTCCGGCGAGTGGGCCAGCCGTTCTATGACCGATATCGTTTCCGACGTGATTGGCAAGAAAGTCACTATCGATACGCCGGTCGAGGAGCTTGCCGCCGCCGCGCGCGAGAAGGGCTTGGAGATCAAGCCCGAGTGGACCGCTGGCAAGATCATCGCCGAGATCTACGACGAGCTGGGCGAGGACACTATCGTCAACCCCACCTTCGTGTGCGATTACCCCATCGAGGTTAGCCCGCTGGCCAAGCGCTTTGAGGATGACCCCCGCCTGACCCACCGCTTTGAGCTGGTTATCGCCGGCCACGAGTATGCCAATGCGTTCTCCGAGCTCAACGACCCGGTCGACCAGGCCGAGCGCTTTGCCGCCCAGATGGCCGAGAAGGCCGGCGGCGACGATGAGGCTATGGAGTACGACGAGGATTACGTGCGTGCCCTCGAGTACGGCATGCCTCCCGCGGGCGGCATCGGCATCGGTATCGACCGCGTGGTCATGCTGCTCACCAACCAGGCTTCCATTCGCGACGTCCTGCTGTTCCCGCACATGAAGCCCGAGAAGGGTTTCCAGTCTGGTGCCGCTGCTGCCAAGGCTGCCGAGGCCGGCAACGCCGCAAGCCCGTTCGTCAAGCCGCTCAAGCCCACGGTTGATTATTCCAAGATTGCCGTCGAGCCGCTGTTTGAGGAGTTCGTCGACTTTGATACCTTCTCCAAGAGCGACTTCCGCGCCGTGAAGGTCAAGGCATGCGAGGCCGTCAAGAAGTCCAAGAAGCTGCTGAACTTTACGCTCGACGACGGCACCGGCACCGACCGTACCATCCTCTCCGGCATTCACGGTTACTATGAGCCCGAGGACCTGGTCGGCAAGACCTTGCTCGCCATCACCAATCTGCCGCCGCGCAAGATGATGGGCATTCCCAGCTGCGGCATGCTCATCAGCGCTATCCACGAGGAGGAGGGTGAGGAGCGTCTCAACCTGATCCAGCTCGACGCTTCTATTCCCGCCGGCGCAAAGATGTACTAGGGGGTTACGCGGTTTTACCAAACCGCGTAACCAGTTGACGCTGCAAGCCCGCCAGAGCGGCAATCTGCCTTTCAGCTTCGGCGGCATGACCAGAAGGTCAATGCCGCCTTGCTTCAAGGCACCTTGCTCGCTCTGGCGGGCTTTCGCTGTCATTGCCAAAACATCGGCGTTGCCTTGGCTGTCGTGCACTCATTGGGGACACTCATTGGGGACAGACTTAAATGAGTAGTCGTTTGGGACGTTCTTAAATGACTGGTCGTTTAAGAACGTCCCCAACGACTGGCCGCAGAATGAGAGTGGATAATCTCCCACTTTTGGTTTGTATGCGGGCTCAAAATGGGAGATTATCCACTCTCGAGTCGATGAGGGTTCACCGATGCATCGGTTATTGAGCACATGGCGCGCATGACAGCCGTCTCTTTTATGTTTCCTTTAGTCGTCGCTGCCTAGGATGGGGGTTAGCCGATAGGAAGGGAGCACCGGGATGGACGATGCGAGTGAGCGCGCGATCGAAGAGGACATGCTCGATCAGTTCAACTATTTTGATGATGAGGACGAGGAACTGATAGATCGTCGCGAGCCGGCGGCGCTCGATGCTTTCGACCTTGTTGATGAAGGGCCCGAAGAGGACGAGGTCGAATCGACGGAACCCCCACAGCCTTCGCACCATGATTCGTTTCTCTCAAGAGTCCCTCTGCACCACGGTGTTCGTGCCGGTGCCCTTCATATGAAAACTGACTGGCGCCAGATCGTGACGGCAGGCGATGAGCTTGCCGTCGATGCACCGCTCACCGATAAATCATCCATCATCTGCCGCACCGGCATGCTTATGCTGGCAAGCGGAACAGGTGCCTGGCGCGTGCGCGATACCATGAATCGTGTTGCTGCCGTACTCGGCGTCACGATTCACGTCGACCTGAGTCTCCTGTCGTTTGAGTGCACCTGCATCGAAGACGGCCACTGTTTTAACGAGGTCGTCAGCCTGCCCACAACGGGAGTCAATACCCATCGCATTTGGATGATGGAGAGCTTCCTAAAGGAAATCGAGACATATGGCCGTCGTTTTACGGTGCATGAGTATCACGAGATGCTCAAGACCGTTGAGAGTTCAAAACCTGATTACACTCCTTGGCAACAGGGCCTTGCGGCGGCCTGTGCTTGTGGCGCCTTCGTCTTTTTGCTCGGCGGCGGCCCTATCGAGATGGCCTGCGCATTCGTAGGCGCTGGTGTCGGCAACTTTGCTCGCTCCCATATTCTCAAGCAGGGCCTTGGCCAGTTTAGCGCGCTGACGATCGGCGTTGCGCTCGCTTGCGTCTCGTATCTGCTGGCATTGCTCGGCCTTGGCCAGGTCATACCGGGGGCAATGTCGCACCAAGAAGGCTATATCGGCGCCATGCTCTTTGTGATTCCCGGCTTTCCCCTCATTACGGCAGGCCTCGACATCGCTAAGCTTGATATGCGAAGCGGCATTGAGCGTCTTTCGTATGCCGTGTCGATTATTGTGATGGCGACCCTCGTAGGCTGGATGGTTGCCGAGTGTGTGGGGCTGGCGCCGGATGACTTTGCCCCGCTTGGTCTCTCACCATTGGCTCTTACGCTCTTACGTGTGGTGATGAGCTTTATCGGAGTATTTGGCTTCTCGGTTATGTTCAACAGTCCGATAAAGATGGCCGCGGCGGCAGGGCTCATCGGCGCCGTGTCTAATACCTTGCGCCTTACGCTCGTCGATGCGCCGACGCTGTTTCCCTTCTTGGGCTTGAGTGCGGGCATGCCTCCCGAGGCGGCTGCGTTTACCGGCGCGCTGGTATCGGGGCTGCTCGCGAGCTTAGCCGAAATCAAGCTCACCTACCCACGTATCGCCCTCACGGTGCCATCGATTGTCATTATGGTGCCGGGCTTGTATCTGTATCGCTCGATGTATTACATGTGCACCTTCGACACGGTCAATATGCTCGGCTGGTTTGTGCGCGCGGTGCTCATCGTGGCGTTTCTTCCCGTTGGCTTGGGCGTGGCGAGAACCCTCACCGACCCTCGCTGGCGCCACACCAGCTAATTGGTGCAAGGGGGACAGGCTACTTTGCACCAAATGAGTTGCGGTGAAATAGGGACTGAATTGCTGCTTAAAGGGTCAAAACAGTCCGTATTCCACCGCAACTTATGGGGTCGGGGGATTATTGATGCCCTGCATCTTCATAAACTCAACGCTTACGAAGTGCATCCCTTTCGTGTTAGGGTGAACTCACCACATAAGTAGTCGCAGACGCACGTAACACGGGCGGGCGAGATGAAGTCCTAGTAACTCCATCTTGCCCGTCCGTTTTTGTTGGCGGCACCGCGGCGCAACACAGAAAGGAACCTGCCCTTCATGCCTATCAACAAACGAGAGAGCCTGCTGTTCACCTTTATCATGTGCTTTTGCATGGTGCTCTGGATGAGCATCTACAACGTTGCCCTGCAGCACGGGGCCATCAGCGGCGAGGTCATTGCCGCTGCATGGCTCGGCTTCCCCGTTGCCTACGTCTTTGCCATGTGCTGCGACTGGTTCGTTGCCAGCCCGCTCGCCAAGGGTTTTGCCTTTAAGTGCCTGGTCACGCCGGGCAAGAGCTCGCCGCGTGCCATGACGCTTGCCATCAGCTCCTGCATGGTCGTTCCGATGGTCGTCATCATGTCACTCTACGGCGCCTGCGAGGGCCTGTTCCACATGCCCGGCGGTCCGCTCGCAAACCTGCAGATGCTGCCGATGATGTGGCTCATCAACATTCCGCGCAACTTTGTCATGGCTCTGCCCTGGAACCTGCTGGTTGCCGGCCCGGTTGCCCGTTTTGTCTTCCGTCGCGCCTTCCCCATGGGTACGGTTTTTGAAGAGCAGCATATGGAGCTCGTGCGCATGCCGGGCGCTCCCGCCGCCGATGCCGCCGGCGACGTTGCCGAGGCTATGGACATCGAGCCCGCCTGCTAGATAGCAACTCAAAACCAAACCGCCAAACGGACCCGAGCGATTCCTTTTTTGTAGACGTTGTCGCGCGGCTACAGGTGGGAAAGGTCCCAACGGTTAACATATACTCCATATGGGTAAAGAGACCAAAGCGCTGCCGCGGGGCGGCGCTTTGCGTTTGAAAAACTAGCTCGTCTAAGAGGAACTAGCATGTTAGACCGTTTTACCGATCGTGCGCGCAAGGTCATGTCCATGGCCAAGCAGGAGGCGCTCGATCTTCACTCAAATAAGGTGGGCACCGAGCATCTGCTGCTCGCGCTTGCCAAGGAGGACGAGGGCATTGCCGCCGAGGCGCTGCGCTCGCTCGATATCTCCTACGACGACATCATGGATACCCTCAAAGAGGTCCAGACCACGGTTCCCGAGCCCAGCGAGGAGACCGAGGCCGCCAAGCTCGCCTTTACGCCGCTCGTCATCAGTGTGATGGAGCGTTCTTTCCGCGTGGCGCGTGAGAACAACCAGACCTACGTGTCGACCGAGCACTTGCTGATCGGCATCGTCGAAGAGGGCAACGGCATGGCCATGGACATCCTCATGCGCCTGGGTGTGTCGTCCGCCTCCATCAAAAAGGCTATCGAGAAACTCACCGCCAAGGACCAGGATAAGAAGCGTCCGCTCGCTGGCGCCGGTGCTGGTCGTCCCGGTACGGGCCTGCCGTTCTTTAGCGGCTCGGATGCCTCCCAGCAAAAGGGGAGCGGTACCGATACGCTTAAGCAGTTCGCGACCAACCTCACGCAGAAGGCGCGTGACGGTGAGCTCGACCCCGTGATCGGTCGCGAAAAGGAAGTCCAGCGCATGATGGAGATCCTTTCGCGCCGCACCAAGAACAACCCGCTTATTCTAGGCGACCCCGGCGTGGGCAAAACGGCTATCGTCGAGGGTCTGGCCCAGCAGATCGCCGCCGGCAACGTGCCCGAGAACCTCATGAACCAGAACATCTGGACGCTCGACCTGCCGGGTCTCGTTGCGGGCGCCAAGTATCGCGGTGAGTTCGAGGAACGCCTCAAGAACGTGATCCAGGAGGCAACCGAGGCCGACGACGTCATCCTGTTTATCGATGAGATGCACACCATCATCGGTGCCGGTTCCGCCGAGGGCTCCATCGACGCGAGCTCCATGCTCAAGCCGGTGCTCGCGCGCGGCGCCTTCCAGATTATCGGTGCCACCACGGCCGAGGAGTTCCGCAAGTACCTCACCAAGGACCCGGCCTTCGAGCGTCGCTTCCAGACCATCGATGTCGAGGAGCCGAGCGTCGAGGACACGGTCAAGATCCTGACCGCGCTCAAGCCGCGCTACGAGGAGCACCACCATGTGCGCTATACGCAGGGTGCCATCGAGGCCGCCGCGAACCTCTCCAACCGCTACATCCAGGATCGCTTCCTGCCCGATAAGGCCATCGACCTCATCGACGAGGCCGGTGCTCGCGCTCGCATCGCCGCGAATCGCGCGCCCGAGCCGGTGCGCGAGGCCGAGCATCGCATCGAGGAGCTCAAGGCCGCCGCGCAGGAGGCCACCGAGAGCGACGACATGAACAAGGCCGCCGAGATCACCGAGCAGCAGAAGGCTGCCGAGATTGAGCTCGCCGAGGCCAAGGCCGCCTGGACGGCTGAGCTCGATGCCAGCCCGCTCACCATTGACGTGAGCCAGATTGCCGACATCGTGTCCGTGACCTCGGGCGTGCCGGTGTCCTCGCTTACCGAGAGCGAGAGCCGTCGCCTGCTGCAGGCCGAAAGCGTACTCAAGACGCGCATCATCGGTCAGGACGAGGCTGTCGAGGCCGTTGCCAAGGCCGTGCGCCGCAGCCGCTCGCCGCTCAAGGACCCGCGTCGCCCCGGCGGCAGCTTTATCTTCCTGGGCCCCACCGGCACGGGCAAGACCGAGCTCGCCAAGACACTCGCCGAGTACCTCTTTGGCAGCAAGGATGCGCTCATCAGCTTCGACATGTCGGAGTTCGGCAGCGAGTTCGAGGTCTCCAAGCTCATCGGTAGCCCTCCGGGTTATGTGGGCCACGACGAGGGCGGCCAGCTTACCAAGGCTGTGCGTCGTCACCCGTACTCGGTCGTGCTGTTCGACGAGATCGAGAAGGCGCACCCCGACATCTTCAACATCCTGCTGCAGGTGCTGGAGGAGGGCCGCCTGACCGATAGCCAGGGCAAGACGGTCGATTTCCGCAACACCGTGATTATCATGACGTCCAACGTGGGCGCCCGCGAGATTGCGCAGGATGCAAGCGTTGGCTTTGGCACCACCGGCGAGCAGGGCCTTACCTCGAGCGAGATTAAGGGCCGTGCGATGGGCGAGCTCAAGCGCCTGTTCCGCCCCGAGCTGCTCAACCGTATCGACGACATCGTGGTGTTCCAGAAGCTCTCGGGCGAGAACCTGACCAAGATCGCACACCTGCTGGTGGACGACCTGCGTCAGCGCCTGATTGCCAACGGTATGAACATCAAGCTCACCGATGCGGCTTACGACAAGATCGTGGCCGAGGGCACCGACCTCACCAATGGCGCACGCCCGCTGCGTCGTGCGATCCAAAAGCTCATCGAGGACCCGCTGTCCGAGGAGTTACTGGCCGGCGAGTGGGGCGAGGGCGATACCGTCCTGTGCGACGTGGTCGATGGCAAGTTTGTCTTTAGCCACGGCACGGGCGAGATCCCGGCACCGCGTCCGGCGGGCACGCTCGGTGGTGATACCGCCCCGGCGGCACCGCACACCGGCAACGCCGCGCCCGTGAGCGGCGGCGTGACCTCGGGCCCCGGCGGCATGATGCAAGCCGGCTCTGGCGCGCTGTAGGGCGTAACAAAAACCTTGTGTCCACGAGGGCGTTCCAAAGGAGTGCCCTTTTTCTGTTGGAAAGGCCCCTTCGTTCAAGGTAGATCTCATTAAACATACCAACGGCGTATGCATAAACGTTGATCAAGCGTTGAGGTTGGTTGAAGGGTCCAACGTCCCTTCGTGCGGCCCGTCTAGCCTGCTTTATCTTAATAAAGTGACGTTTCTCCACCGTTAGCCGATGATGCAAGGGCGCTCGGCGTTTTCGACTGGTTTATGCACGCAAAGTCTGGGAATATACAAGTCGCATGTCTTACTGTCTAACCAGTTGCGCCAAGGAGGCACCATGGATTACAAGAT
>ERZ1034913.552-NODE-552-length-28994-cov-13.670652_pt1 | contig 28994 bp, 30 predicted proteins | sample MGYA00520697_ERZ1034913 | MGnify/ENA primary metagenome ERZ1034913 (study PRJEB33766, sample SAMN09781786) | gut metagenome | biome: gut microbiome | host: Homo sapiens | place: Madagascar | study: EMG produced TPA metagenomics assembly of the PRJNA485056 data...
ACACCCTGCTGAACATTGACCGCGGCGTGCCCGAGGTCTGGGGCAGCACCTACGACGTGCGCGCACTGCTGGATGCCACCGTGAAGCTGCGCGACGGCAAAAAGATCACCGACATGGACCTGCCGCTCATCCCGCGCCTGGCCATGAAGGAAGCCTTGAAGAAGATCGAGGGCACCGACCTTGAGAAGATCCTCAAGGAATACAATGCCATCTGATAACATCATAGTCCTCCGCCCCTGAAAAGGGCCCCAACAAAAGGACCTCTCCGAACGCCTGCGACAGGCCACGGAGAGGTCCTTTTTCTCGCAGAAAGTAATGCTTTGGATAAAATATAAGTAAAAGGTTAAATTTATTTGTTGGAAAAGAGCTTTTTTGCTTGCCTGCGGCGGGGTTCTGTGTTATGCTAAAAGCAATGAGAGCAGGGCCTGAGGAGGCCCGCTGGTAACAGCCAGAATAAAAGGAGGTCGTTTCCCTGTGAAAAATCTTATCTCCCGCCGCAGCTTTATGAAGGCTGCCGGTGTGTCCGCCGCCGCTGCCACCATGGCACTGGGCGCACCCGCTGCGTCTGCCTGCTGGACCGGCGATGTGCAGGACATTACCATTCTGTACACCAACGATGTCCACACCTACATTGACAAGCAGAGCCCGAAGCTGACCTACGCCGCCATTGCTGCTTTGAAAAAGAGCTATCAGGACGACGGCAAGAACGTCCTGCTGGTAGACGCCGGCGACCATGTGCAGGGCACTGCCTACGGCTCCATGGATGAGGGTGCGACCATCATCCAGCTGATGAACGCTGCCGGTTACGACGCTGCCACCCCGGGCAACCACGAGTTCGACTACGGCATGGACCGCGCAAAAGAGCTGATGGCAGATGCGGACTATCCCTATCTGTCCTGCAACTGGGTCAATCTGCCGCTGAACAACCGCGTTCTGTCGGATGTCAAATACTTCCGCATCGGCGGCCGTACCATTGCCTTCGTGGGCATCACCACGCCGGAGACCATCACCAAATCCACCCCGGCCTACTTCATGGATAAAAACCAGAAACGGTATGTCTACGATATCCTCGGCGGCGAGGACGGCCAGAAGCTGTACAGCGCCGTGCAGAAGTCCATCAATAAGGCACGCGTGATCGCAGATTATGTCATCGGCCTGGGCCATCTGGGCGTAGACCCGTCCTCGTCGCCCTGGACTAGCAAGGAAGTCATCGAGCACACCTCCGGCCTGGACGCATTCATCGACGGCCACTCCCACACCGTGATGGAGTGCGAGTGGGTGAAGGACCTCTCCGGCAAGGCAGTGGCCCTGACTCAGACCGGTTCTTACTTTGCCAACGTGGGTGAGATGACCATCAAGGCAGACGGCTCCATCGCTACCCAGCTGGTTCCTACTTACGACGGCCTGGACAGCGCTGTGGCAGGCATCCAGACCGAGTGGGTGAGCGCTGTGGACGATATGCTGGGCGAGAAGATCGCTGTGGCAGAGACCAACTTCTATATCTCTGACCCCGCCACCGGCAAGCGCCGCATCCGTCTGGGCGAGACGAACCTCGGCGACTTTGTGGCCGACGGCATCTACTCCTACTTCAACGAGGTCGAACAGCTGCACTGCGATCTTGCCATCATGAACGGCGGCGGCATCCGTGCAGATGTGGATGCAGGCGACTGGAGCTTCAAGACCTGCAAGCAGGTCAGCCCCTTCGGCAATGTGGCCTGCCTGATGTCAGTCACCGGCAAGCAGATCCAGGACGCACTGGAATTTGCAGCCCGCTTCGTTGGCCCGGATGGCCAGGAGAACGGTGGCTTCCTGCATGTGGCCGGTGCAACCTACGAGATCCACACCGACATCCCCAACACCGTGCAGACCGACGACAAGAACGTCTGGATCGGCAGCGCCACCGGCACCCCGCGCGTGCAGAACGTGAAGATCTACGATAAGACCTCCGGTACTTATGTCCCGCTGGACGAGGGCAAGACCTACGCGCTGGCCGGCATGAACTACACCCTGCGCAATCTGGGCGATGGCTTTGCCATGTTCGACGGTGCCGAGCTCATCAAGGACTATGTGGCAGAGGATTATCTGGTCATGTCCACCTACGCCATGAGCTTTGGCGGCGTGGATGGCGAAGGCCTGCCGCACCTGACCACCGCCAACAGCCCGCTGGCCGATTACCCGGGCTACCTGCTGAACTATGAGGATGCCTACGGCGCAGGCCGCATCAGCATCCTGTAAAACTGCATAAAAAGGCGCACCGTCCGGCAGGGCGGTGCGCTGTTTTTGTATAACAAAATAGAAAAAAAGCCATCCGATACAAACCGAATGGCTTCTGGTTGGGGATGAGAGAATCGAACTCCCACAAGTAGAGTCAGAGTCTACCGCACTACCACTATGCAAATCCCCAATATTCTGTTGTGTTTTGCGGGGTGAACCGCTCAACATGTGCTATTATACGCACAAAGTCAGCCTTTGTCAAGCACATTTTTGAAAAAAGCTGTACTTTTCTGGAAACTGACGGGACAACGCGGATGTTTTTGCAAAATCAGTCGGGACGTTTTTCACCGTCCGGTTCGTCCGGCAGGTAGACGGCGACTTCTTCAAGGGTGCAGTCCAGAATTTTGCAGAGAGTGTTAAGCGTATAGGTGCTGACATTCTCATTTTTGCGTAAACGGCTCAGTTGCCCCGCACTGAAATGGTAGTCTTTGAGCAATTTATATTGGGAGACACCGCGCTTCTTCATTGTCTCCCAAAGCGGGTCGTATCGAATCATAGCATATACCATCCTTGGTAGGTTTTCATAATTAAAGAATATGAAATCGGCCGCATATTGACAATTAGCGATAATCGGGGGTATTATCAATATACGGGTAATGCTTTGCAAAATAGGGAAGGATGGCGTCATATGACAGCAGCAGAAATCAAAGAATATCTTGGTATGTGTATTGAGCTTGAAAAAGAAGTTTATACACAGAACCGCGCAATTGCACAACTTCGATACAACATTTCCCTGTTGGGAAACTATAGAATAATCAATGAACCGACCGCACCTGGTAAGACGGTTAATGAAAAAGGCGTAAACACAATGTTTTGGGGAATGATCCTTGCAGTTGCCGGTGGAATTTCGATCGTAATTGCATTGCCCATCAGTTCGGACTTTTTTCTCATCAGTGGCGTTTTGGCATTGCTTATTGGTGGTGGATGCTGGTTTTTCGGAAGGATAATATATGACGAAGACTACAAAAAAGCTGTTAAAAGCTATAACAAAAAGGCTGAACAATATAAAGTAGAAATACTTAACGATGCAAAACGTGTAGACGCGGAGAGAATAAAAAAAGCAGTGCTTCAATCAAATATGAACACGCTAAGCGAAGCGAACAAAAAATCGAGAAGATGCTTGCAGCAACTCTATGCTAAAGATGTTCTGTATTCTAAATATCGTAACTATGCATGTGTATGTACACTGTGTGAGTACTTTGCTTCTGGCCGCTGTACAACGCTGGAAGGCCATGAAGGTGCATATAACATTTTGGAAAGTGAATTGCGCCTGAACCGGATCATCACGCAGAACGATCAAATCTTAGCAAGTTTGGAAGAAATCAAACTGAATCAGGAAATGCTGTACGATTCGATTCAAGATGCAAATCGAAAGGCAGACCAAATCATTCGCAACTGCAATTATATGTCCAACCAGCTGAACGGTATTCAGGCACAAGGCGCAGAGCTGAATGCCCGCATTGAAAGACTGCAAACCACTTCCGACCTGAATCTTTATGTAAATGCCTGCGCAAAACGTGAACTTGAGTACATGAACCGCGCAAATCGCATTTTCTAAGCGCTTTCTTATAGCCGCTCCCCGGCCTGCCCGGCGGGGCGGCTTTTTGTGCCTGCCCACAAATCGGCATATTCTGCACGCTGTTCCTCATATACTGAAATGTACAAACATTCAGAAGCCAAAAGAGGAGGACGGCCTATGCTGGAACGAACCCACAACCCAAACCCGCAGACCCTGCTTTCGGCCCGCATCCCGCGGGACACCGAGCACGAGCGCTACCACCCCGAGCTGGAGGAAGAACTGAAGGAATGCCTGTTCTGCCTGCGGCGCAACGAAATGATGTTCGATCTTGAGGTGGACACCGACCTGATCGAACAGCGCATCTACGAGCGGCAGGCGCTTTTGTGCCGCTACCGGTACTTACTGGCCCGTGCCCGGGAGCTGGGCCTGCACACCGTTCTGACGAAATATCAGCCCATCGGCTGACGTTCCCAAAGGTTAGCGGCATAAAATTCTTGACAGAAAGCCCCTTGCGTGTTATCATAAGCAAAGATAAATGCGTACTGGGCCTTGCCCGGCGCGATGAAATTTTGAGAGCTAGAGAGGTTTTCTATTATGGAACGTATTAAGACCATTGCTACTCGTGACCTGACCAAGAGCGTTAAGACCGGCGGCTGCGGCGAGTGCCAGACTTCCTGCCAGTCCGCTTGCAAGACCTCCTGCGGCGTGGCTAACCAGCAGTGCGAGAACAGCAACAAGTAATTTCTGCAAACCCTATGCCGCCTTTGCCGGGCGGCATTTTTTTGTGTAATTTGGAATGGAGAGTAAAATGGTACACCAGTATCAATTGAACGGCTATAACATCGTGCTGGACACCTGCAGCGGTTCGGTGCATGTGGTGGACGACGTGGCATACGATGTCATTGCCATGTACCCGGAGCACACCGCCGACGAGATCGTTGCCGCCATGATGGCAAAGTACGGCGACCGTGAGGACGTTACCGAGGAAGACCTGCGCCAGTGCATTGACGATGTGACCAGCCTGAAAGAGGCCGGCAAGCTGTGGACCCCGGATGTCTACAAGGACATGGCTTTCGACTTTAAGAACCGCAACACCGTGGTCAAGGCCCTGTGCCTGCACGTTGCCCACACCTGCAACCTGAGCTGCTCTTACTGCTTTGCTTCGCAGGGCCGCTACTGCGGCGACCGCGCGCTGATGAGCTTTGAGGTGGGCAAGCGCGCCATGGACTTCCTCATTGAGAACAGCGGCACCCGCCGCAACCTGGAAGTGGACTTCTTCGGCGGTGAACCTTTGATGAACTTTGATATGGTCAAGAAGCTGGTGGCCTACTGCCGCGAGCAGGAGAAGATCCACAACAAGAACTTCCGCTTCACCATGACCACCAACGGCATGCTGATCGACGACGATGTGATCGATTTCTGCAACAAGGAGTGTCACAACGTTGTTCTGAGTCTGGACGGCCGCAAAGAGGTCAACGACCGTTTCCGCAAGGACTACGCCGGTCATGGCAGCTATGACACCATCGTGCCCAAGTTCCAGGAGTTCGTGAAAAAGCGCGGCGACAAGAACTACTACATGCGCGGCACCTACACCCACTACAACACCGACTTCACCAACGATATCTTCCACATGGCCGACCTCGGCTTCACCGAACTGAGCATGGAGCCGGTGGTGTCCAAGCCCGGCGAGCCCAGCGCCCTGACCGAGGAAGATCTGCCCATCCTGAAGGAGCAGTACGAGATCCTGGCCAAAGAGATGATCAAGCGTGACCGCGAAGGCCGCGGCTTTACCTTCTATCATTACATGATCGACCTGACCGGCGGCCCCTGCATCTACAAGCGCATTTCCGGCTGCGGTTCCGGCACCGAGTACATGGCCGTCACCCCCTGGGGTGATCTGTACCCCTGCCACCAGTTCGTGGGCGACCCGAAGTACCTGATGGGCGACATCTGGAAGGGCGTCACCAACACCGCCGTGCGCGATGAGTTCAAGCACTGCAACGCCTACGCCCGCAAGGAGTGCCAGGACTGCTGGGCAAAGCTCTATTGCTCCGGCGGCTGCGCGGCCAACTCCTACCACGCTACCGGCAACATCACGGGCGTGTACGAATACGGCTGTGAGCTGTTCCGCAAGCGCATGGAGTGCGCCATCATGATCAAGGTGGCCGAGAACCAGGAACTTGCCGCCAAGGGCATCGAAGTGCCCATCGAGCTGGGTTCCACCTGCAACGCCTGCTCCGACGGCGAAGCCTGCGAATGAGCATGACCACGCCCATTGTGGATTTTGTGCGCCGCTATGCGCAATCTGGTACCTCCCGGCTGCACATGCCCGGCCACAAGGGCCAGAGCCTGCTGGGCTTTGAACCGTGGGATATCACCGAAATAAAGGGTGCGGACGAGCTGTATGAAGCCGAGGGCATCATCGCCCAGAGCGAAGCCAACGCTACCCGGCTTTTCGGCACGGCCCACACCTATTACAGCACCGAGGGTTCGTCCCAGTGCATCCGGGCCATGCTGTTTCTGGCCCTGCAGGCCGCCCCGCAGACGGGCAAACGCCCGGTCCTGCTGGCGGCCCGCAACGCCCACAAGGCGCTGCTGTATGCGGCGGCACTGCTGGATTTTGATGTAGAGTGGCTCTGGCCTGCGCCGGAAGATTCTGGTGCGCTTTGCAGCTGTCCGGTGTCTGCCGCCAAGCTGGCGGACGCCCTGCACGCACTGGCACAGCAGGGCCGAAAGCCCTTTGGCGTTTATGTCACCAGCCCGGATTATCTGGGCGGTGTGCAGGATATTGCCGCGCTGGCAGCGGTATGCCGGGCGCAGAATGTACCGCTTTTGGTGGATAACGCCCACGGTGCCTACCTGCGCTTTCTGCCTGAGAACCGGCACCCCATCGCACTGGGCGCAGCCATGTGCTGCGATTCCGGCCACAAGACCCTGCCGGTGGTCACAGGCGGTGCGTACCTGCATCTGGGCAAAAACGCCCCCATTCAGGACGAAGCGGCCGTGCGCAATGCGCTGGCACTGTTTGGCTCCACCAGCCCGTCCTACCTGATTTTGCAGTCGCTGGATAAGTGCAATCAGGTGCTATCCGAGGGTTATCCGCTGCGGCTTTTGCAGTGCTGCGGTTACCTGACCCGCCTGCGCCGGGAGCTGAACGAAGCCGCTGAGGCCAGGCACTGCCCGGGCCCGCTGGCGCTGGACGGCGAACCGCTCAAGGTCACGCTGGACGCCGCCGTGCTAGGCATGACCGGCACCGAGCTGGCCGATGCACTGCGCCGTGCCGCCATCGAGTGCGAGTATGCCGACCCGCGCTATCTGGTGCTGATGTTCACGCCGGAGAACCCGCCCCGCGACGGCAAGCGGCTGCTCTCAGCCATGCGGGAGATCATTGCGGCCCTGCCGGACGAACTCCCGCAGCCGGAAGCGCTGCAGGGCGAGTTTGCCGCGCTGGAACAGCAGCTGCACACCCGCTGCAGCATCCGACAGGCCGTTTTTGCGCCGCAGGAACGATTGCCCGTGGCACAGGCCGAGGGCCGCGTCTGCGCCATGCCGACGGTGTCCTGCCCGCCTGCCATTCCCATCGCGGTGAGCGGTGAGGTCATCACGCCCGCCGCCGTCCGGCTGATGCAGCGTTACCATGTGACGGAAGTCTCAGTCCTCCGGGAAAACTGATTTTTTGCAAGGGAGCACAGTGTTTTGCCTGTGCTCTCTTTTTTGTGGCATACGGCACCCGGCAGGTGCATACCTTTCCAGTAGAGACGGACAGGGAAAGGAGCACACTGCATGGAACTGAAGATTTTTCGGGATACCCTGCCGCAGGCGGGCGCAGACTGCACCGTCAAGGCAGAGCTCCCGCTGGAAACGGAGATTTTGATCTCCGACTATCTGCCGCCGGTGTTCAAGCTGGTCAAGTGCTTTGCAAAGCCGGTGGTGCTGCAAAAGCAGCTGCAGCCCGGGCGGCTGACGCTGGAAGGCTATCTGCGCTGCACCGTGTTTTATCAGGGCGAGGACGGGGCCGGTCTGTGCCAGACCGAGCAGAAACTGCCCTTCACAAAACAGCTGGAGGTGCCGGAGCTGCCTGCCGCCAGCTGGACAGCGCTGGTGGAGGGCCAGACCGAATACCTCAACTGCCGGGCGGTGAACCCACACCGCATCGAAGTGCGCGGGGCCTTTGGGCTCATCGTCACGCTGCGCACCCAAAGCCCGGCCGAAGTCATCACAGCGCTGGCCGATGGTGGCATCGAGCAGCGCCTGCAGACGCTCACCGGTGTGCGCAGTGCCGCCGTGCTGGAAAAGCTGGTCACTGTCGAAGGAGAGCTGGTGTTTGCAAAGCGCCCCGCCGCCATTCTGGATATCACCGGTACAGCGTCTGTGCGGGAGATAAAGCTGCTGTCCGGCAAGGCAGTGGTCAAGGGCGAGATCCGTGCCCTGTGCGCCTGGCGTGCTGAGGGCGAGACGGCGCTGCAAAGTCAGGCGGCAGCTCTGCCATTCAATCAGGTCGTGGACCTGGACGGCGTCACGGAGGACTGCAGATGCCTGTGCGTGCTGGAACCGGTAGGCTTCACCCTTGCCGAAGGCGAGCAGGACGCTGCAAGCCAGCTGACCGTCAACGTGATGATGCATCTGCACGCCTGGCGGCCCTTCCAGCTGCAGATAGTGGCAGATGCATTTTCGACCCAGTTCGAGACCGCCATCACGCCGCAGGAGCTTGCGGTGGAGCAGCTGGCCTGTACCCTGAACGAGACGGCTGCAGCCACTGCTTCCGGCCCGCTGCCGGACGCCGGGGCACAGCTGCGGGCCTGTTTTGTATCCTACGGCCCGGCGCAGGCATCCATGACGGCAGAAGGGGCTGTGCTCACTGCCCGGGCCGTTGCCACTGCCTTTGCCGAGAACAGCCTGGGTGAGCTGGAAAGCTATGAAAAAACGATGGAGCTGCATTTTCCGCTGGCGGCAGAGTGCCCGCCGGGTGCCCAGCTCAGTGCCGAGTGCTGGCTGAGCACCGAGAACGTCCAGTGCAGCTGCGCGGGCGGCACGCTGGAAGTCACGGTCACAGCCCGGGCGGAGGGCGCCATTCTCTGCCGCACGGTGCAGCAGGGCATTGGCAGCATCGAGCTGGGCGATGAACTGACCCCGCCGGACCCGGAGATCGCCCTGCACATCTACTACGCGCAGGCAGGCGAGGAGCTGTTCGCCATTGCGCGCCGCTTCCATGTTTCACCGGCGCAGATGCGGGCGGCCAACGGTCTGGATGCAGACATGCAGACCCTGCCGCAGGCGCAGCATTTTCTGGTGCCGGGAGTATAAATTGACGAAGAACGCTGCCGTTTCCCGGCGGCGTTCTCTTTTTTGCGTGCCAAATAAAGCAAAAACCTCTTTCTTCTCCGAAAGCAGGGGAGTATAATAGGCTTTGGTGTTTTGAAATAGGAAAGGAGAAGTGTAAATGGATTCTGAAGCAAAGATCCTTACCCCGGAGCTTGTCAATGCCAAAAAGCCCGTCTGGGCGTTCAGCAAAAAGACCTTCTGCGAAGGCATGCGCGACGGTGTACCGATCGCGCTGGGCTATTTTGCGGTGTCCTTCTCGCTGGGCATTGCGGCCCGCCGGGCAGGTTTTACCCCATTTCAGGGTTTTCTGGTCAGCCTGCTGAACAATGCTTCGGCGGGTGAGTACGCCGCGTTTGCCATCATCATGGCGAATGCGACCTATCTGGAGGTGGCGGTCATCACCCTGATTGCCAACGCGCGCTATCTGCTTATGAGCTGCGCGCTGGCACAGCGCTTTGCGCCGGGTACGCCGTTCTGGCACCGGCTCGTCATCGGCTATGATGTCACGGACGAATTGTTTGGCATCACCATTGCGCGTCCGGGCAGTCTGAATCCGTATTATACTTATGGTGCCATTGTGCTGGCGGCACCGGCATGGGCCACCGGCACGGCGCTGGGCATCATTGCAGGCAACCTGCTGCCTCTGCGGGCAGTCAGTGCGCTGAGCGTGGCGTTGTACGGCATGTTCCTTGCCATCATCATCCCGCCGGCCCGCAAGAGCAAGGTGGTGGCGGCACTGGTCGCCATCAGCTTTGCATTGAGCTTTGTGTGCAACTACCTGCCGGGCATTTCGGCCCTGTCGGAGGGCACCCGCACCATCGTACTCACCGTGGCAATCTCCAGCGCGGCGGCGGTCCTTTTCCCGGTGAATCAAGACGAGCAGGAGGCAGAGCATGACGCATAACAATTATATCTACATCGCGGTCATGGCGCTGGTGTCCTATGCCATCCGCATCCTGCCGCTGACGCTGATCCGCAAGCCCATCAAGAACCGCTTCATCCAGTCGTTTCTGTACTATGTGCCCTATGTGACGCTGGCAGTGATGACCTTCCCGGCCATCGTCAATGCCACCCAGAGCCCGGTGGCAGGTGCCATGGCACTGGTGGTGGGCATTGCGGCGGCATGGTTCGGCGCAAGCCTGTTCCAGGTATCCGTTGCCTGCTGCGCCGTGGTTTTTGTGCTGGAATTTTTCCTTTGATCGTTCCATGAGACTGCCCGGGAGCTGCGGCGTTCCCGGGCAGTTTTGCGTTTTGCGCGCCGATATGCTATACTTTTTCCAGAAAGGAGCAGGTTCCATGAAAAAGATTTTGCTTACCGGTGCGGGCGGCTTCGTCGGTTCCCGCATTTGTCAACAGTGGCAGGGAAAATATGAGCTCTGCACCTTGCCAAGGGGCTTTCTGCGCACAGCGGACGAAGCTTCCGTCCGGCAGGTGATCCAATTTGAACACCCGGACATCATCCTTCACATGGCAGCTATCTCCGATACCGGGTACTGCACTCAGCACCCGGCCGAAGCCTACCGTGCCAATGTAGAGCTGCCGGTCTGGCTGGCAAAGGCTGCCCGGCAGGTCGGCGCAAAGCTGGTGGCGTTCAGCTCAGACCAGATCTATGCCGGTGTGAAGCAGACCGGTCCGCTGCCGGAAACGCTGGATGTGCACCCCGCGAATGTTTACGGCCAATACAAGCTGGAAGCAGAGCAGCAGGTACTAGCTCTTTGCCCGGATTCAGTGCACCTGCGCGCAGCCTGGATGTACGACCTGCCCGGCTACGGACTGCCCATCCGGGGCAACCTGCCGCTGAACCTTCTGCATGCTGCTTTAAAAGGGGAGAGCGTACGCTTTTCCCGCAACGACCACCGCGGTGTGACCTATGTGCGGCAGGTGATCGAAAATCTGGAACCCGCCATGGAACTGCCTGGCGGTGTGTACAACTTTGGCAGCGGCAATGCCGGGGATATGGTGTGCACGGCCCGGCAGTTTGCGGAAGCATTGGGCGTCACGGTGCAGATCGAAGAAGATACCTGGCATCGCAATCTTGTCATGGATACCGCCAAACTGGAACGCTTCGGCATCCGGTTCGACACCACACAGCAGGGCATCCGGCGTTGTCTGCGGGATTATGGCCTTGCGAAAGAGTAAAATTTCCATATCGCACAAAAATCAAAAGAATTGAAGCAAAAAGCAGGAAGAACTGCGCGAAAGCCCCCTCTCTGAAACCGGGGCAGATGCGCATTCTTCCTGCTTTTTTGTGTTTTTGATCAAAAAACAGATGCCTGTGCCGCAAATTGGATGTTCACAGAAAAGTCATACTTAATTTACAAGAATCTGCCATTTTGTTATAATGAATCCGCTTTTTGTAAAGCTTCCGAAAACACTGAATTTTGTCAAAATCTGAGGAGAGTGGAACATTTGAAGGAAGTCAAGCTCGAGGAGTCGGCATATCAGTTCGACGCCAAGATGTCCCTGAAGCAGGCCATCCCGCTGGGTCTCCAGCATGTCTGCGCCATGTTCGTGGGCAACCTGACCCCGCTGCTGATCATCACCAGCGCCTGCGGCATCGCGGGCGGTGAGTTTGCAGACCTGCAGGTCACCCTGCTGCAGAGCGCCATGTTCGTGGCCGGTGTGGTCACGCTGGTGCAGCTGTTCACCATCGGCCCCGTGGGCGGCGGCGTGCCCATCATCATGGGCACCAGTTCCGGCTTTATCGGCGTGTTCAACAGCGTCGTCGGCAGCATGGGCGGCGGTGTGCTGGCTTATGGTGCCATCATGGGTGCATCCATCATCGGCGGCATCTTTGAAAGTGTGCTGGGTTTCTTCCTGAAGCCTCTGCGCAAGTTCTTCCCGCCGGTGGTCACTGGCACGGTGGTGCTTTCCATCGGCCTTTCGCTGATCTCGGTCGGCATCAATTCCTTCGGCGGCGGCAACAGCGCCAAGGACTTCGGCTCCATGGAGAACCTGCTGCTGGCGCTGTTTGTGCTGGTGGTCATCCTGATCTTCAAACACTGGACCACCGGTTTTCTCAGCTCGTCGGCCATCCTGATCGGCATTCTGGCCGGTTATGTGGCAGCCTTTGTCATGGGCCTTGTTCTGCCCACCACTGGCGTCACCGCCGACGGCGTGGAGTTCACCAAGGCATGGGTGCTCAACTGGGACAAGGTGGCGCAGGCTTCCTGGTTTGCCATTCCCAAGCTGATCCCGGTCAAGATCGTATTTGATATGCGCGCCATTCTGCCGGTGCTCATCATGTTCATCGTCACCGCTGTGGAGACGGTGGGCGACATCTCCGGTGTCATGGAGGGCGGCATGGACCGTGAGCCTACCGATAAGGAGCTTTCCGGCGGCGTCATCTGCGACGGCCTGGGTTCCACCTTTGCTGCTCTGTTCGGCGTGCTGCCCAACACTTCCTTCAGCCAGAACGTGGGTCTGGTGGCCATGACCAAGGTGGTCAACCGCATGGCACTGGCTTCCGGTGCCATCTTCCTGATCCTGTGCGGCCTGATCCCGAAGCTGGGCGCACTGATCTCCATCATGCCGCAGGCCGTTCTGGGCGGCGCAGCCGTCATGATGTTCTCCTCCATCGTGGTCAGCGGCATCCAGCTCATCACCAAGGAAAAGATGACCCCGCGTCAGCTTACCATCGTTTCGGTGGCTCTGGGTGTGGGCTACGGCATGGGTGCCAACAGCGGCATTCTGGCACAGGCCCCGCACGCTTTCCAGCTGATCTGCGGCGAGTCCGGCATCGTTCCGGCTGCGTTCGTGGCGATCCTGCTGAACGTGCTGCTGCCGAAGGATGACAAGGCTGCGTAACGCTCAGCCGTTCCGCCGGGCAAGTGCTTCCAGCTTTGCCAGCGCTTCGGGCGTGTCGGCATCTGCCAGCTCGTTCCGGTCCGCAATGTAGACCGTATGAACATGTTCCGGGTATTTCTTGAGCAGAACATTGCCGCCCTTGCCCTCCGGCAGGGCGCACAGCTCGGAAAAATATCCGCGCTCAAACAGAACGGGGCTTCCGACAAGGGGATCTGGGTCATTTTTGAACCGATGCCCGAGACGGAAGATCTCCCGTTCTGTTTCTTTTTGCCGTTCCAGCCGGGTCTCATGATCCCAGCCGGAGATGCCGATCATGGCCTCCACCGTCTCCCGACACAGCAGGGGCTGATCCCCGGGCAGGAACATGCAGCCGAACAGCCCCGGCACTTGCTCAAGGAGAGCTGTCAGCCCCAGCCGCACGGTATCGTTGCGCCCGGGCAGGCTGTGCAGCAGCACCGGAACGCCGCGTTCTTCGCACAGAGCCTTCACTTCAGCAGAGCGGGTCACCACGATGCGGGCGGCAAGCACCTGTGTATCCGTTGCGGCAAAAGCACGGCAGAGCATGGGCTGGCCGCAAAAGGGTGCCAGAAGCTTGTTGGAGCCAAAGCGGCGGCTCAGGCCGGATGCCATGATGACACACCCTGCAGCAAGCTGGTTTTCCATTTCTGTATCCTCCGTCCATTGACAAAATCTTTCCGGGAACATTATAACGCAAGTTGTAATTCAAACGCAATCTGTGCTAAAATAAAAGAAGCGATAAAAAAGAAAGGAACCTGCATCTATGATGACGATCCGCGAATATAAACGGGCCGAAAGTCTGGAAGAAGCCTGGCAGCTGAACCAGAAAAAGCCCAACCGCGTGCTGGGCGGCATGATCTGGCTCAAGATGGAGACCATCAATGTCGGCACAGCCATCGACCTGTCCGGCCTGGGGCTGGACACCATTGAAGAAACGGAAGACGGCTTTTCCATCGGGGCCATGGTCACACTGCGCCAGCTGGAGGAACACCCCGGCCTTGCCGCTTATACCCACGGTGCCGTAAAGGAAGCCCTGCGCCACATCGTGGGCGTGCAGCTGCGCAACCTTGCCACCGTGGGCGGCAGCATCTACAGCCGTTTCGGTTTTTCGGACGTGCTCACCCTGTTCATGGCCATGGACTGCTCCGTGGAGCTGTACAAGGGCGGCATCGTACCGCTGCGCGACTATGCCGAGCGTCCTTACGACCGTGACATTCTCGTGCGCCTGATCGTGAAAAAAGAAAAAGCCGAATTTTTCTATCAGTCCGTGCGCAACAGTCAGACCGATATCCCGGTGCTCACCTGCGCTGCGGCCCGGCTGGCAGACGGCAGCTATCGCATCGCCATCGGTGCCCGCCCGCTGAAGGCCGTGCTCTATGCGTTCCCGGCACAGGCAGGCGTGCCCGCACCGGAGCTTGCCCGAAAACTGGCTGACGAAGTGACACGGCAGGTCGTCACCGGCTCCAACATGCGCGGCAGCGCTGAATACCGCCGCCATCTGGCAGGTGTGCTGACAAAGCGTGCCGTTGTGGAACTGGAAGCACGCGCGGTACAGGAGGAAAACTAAATGCAGATCACCCTTACATTAAACGGCATCAAGGTCACGGAGGATGTGGCGGCCGATATGCTGCTGATCGACTTTGTCCGGGCTCACGGCTGCAAGAGCGTCAAGCGCGGCTGCGAGACTTCCAACTGCGGCCTGTGCACGGTATTTCTGGACGACAAGCCGGTGCTTTCCTGCTCAGTGCTGGCGGCCCGGGCCAGCGGTCATCAGGTCACCACGCTGGAAGGCCTGCAAGCAGAAGGCGCCGAATTCGGTGCCTTCATCGCTGACCAGGGCGCAGAGCAGTGCGGCTTTTGCAACCCGGGCTTCATCATGAATGCACTGGCGCTTTTCCGCGAGAACCCGTACCCCAGTGAGGAAGAAGTCAAGGAATATCTTTCCGGCAACCTCTGCCGCTGCTCCGGCTACGAAGGCCAGCTGCGCGGCATTATGAACTTTCTGGCCTGGAAAAAGCAGAAGGAGGCCGCAGAATGAACACCGTCAATAAGCCCTTCCGCAAAAAGGATGCTATGCAGCTGGTCACCGGCCAGCCCGTCTATATGGACGATGTGATCCCGCAGGACTGCCTCATTGTCAAGCTCCTGCGCTCGCCGCACGCAAACGCCATTGTCAAGAACATCAACACTGCGGTTGCCAAAAAGGTGCCCGGCATTGAAGCTATCTTCACCTGGGATGATGTGCCGCAGGATGCGCCCCGCTACACCCAGGCGGGCCAGACCTACCCGGAAGCCAGCCCGCGCGACCGTCTGCTCATCGACCGCCATGTCCGCTTTGTGGGCGACGTGGTGGCCATCGTGGCCGGTAAGGACGAGAAATGCGTGGACAAGGCCCTCAAGCTCATCAAGGTGGAGTACGAGGTTCTGGAGGCCGTGCTGGACTACCACACCGCCAAGGATAACCCGGTTCTCGTCCACCCGGAGGACAATTGGGTCAGCCTGTGTCCGGTGGGGGCCGACAACAAGCGCAACCTCTGCGCCCATGACGAGAGCAGCTCCGGCGACATTGATGCCGTGCTGGCTGCCAGCGATATCATCATCGACCATGTGTACCACACCAAAGCCTGCCAGCAGGCCATGATGGAGACCTTCCGCACCTACTGCTCCATTGACACCTACGGACGCCTGAACGTGCTCAGCTCGACACAGATCGTGTTCCATGCGCGGCGCAACATCGCAAACGCCCTGCACATCCCCAAGACCATGGTGCGCGTGGCGAAGCCCCGCATCGGCGGCGGCTTTGGTGCCAAGCAGACGGCGGTCAGTGAGGTGTACCCGGCCTTTGTGACCTGGAAGACCAAGAAGCCCTCCAAGATCATCTTCAGCCGCGTGGAAAGCCAGATCGCATCTTCACCGCGCCATGAGATGGAGATGCACGTCCGCTTGGGTGCCACCAAAGACGGCATCGTGAAAGGTATCGACCTGTACACCCTGTCCAACACCGGCGCTTACGGTGAGCATGGCCCCACGACGGTGGGCCTTTCCGGCCACAAGTCCATCCCGCTGTACGGCAAGGCCGAGGCCTTCCGCTTTGTCAGTGATGTCGTCTACACCAACCATATGTCTGCCGGTGCCTACCGCGGCTACGGCGCGACCCAGGGCCTGTTTGCGGTGGAATCTGCCGTGAACGAGCTGGCCCACAAACTGAACATGGACCCCTTCGAGCTGCGATTGAAGAACACCGTGCAGGAAGGCGACGTGATGCCCGCTTATTACGGTGCCGTCAACACCAGCTGCGCGCTGGACCGCTGCCTTGTCAAGGTGCGGGAGATGATCGACTGGGAGCACAAGTATCCCATGCGCGATATGGGCAACGGCAAAGTACGCGCCGTCGGCATGGGCATGGCGATGCAGGGCTCCGGCATTTCTGGCATGGACGTGGGCAGTGCTACCCTGAAACTGAACGATGACGGGTTCTATACCCTGATGATCGGTGCCGCCGATATGGGCACCGGCTGTGACACCACGCTGGCACAGATCGCCGCCGAAGTGCTGGACTGCCCGCTGGATAATATCACGGTGTTTGGTGCGGATACGGATACGTCCCCCTATGACTCCGGCTCCTACGCGTCCAGCACCATTTATGTCACCGGCAAGGCCACCGAAAAATGCGCCATGAAGCTGCGCGCTCAAATTTGCAAGCTGGGTGCCGAACTGCTGGAATGCGCCGAGGACGAAGTGGAGTTTGACGGCAAAGACGTGTTCAAGAGCGAAGACCCGGCACAGAAAAAGTCTCTGTCGGAAATTGCCTATGCTTCTCAGTTCGGCCACATGGTGCCGCTGGAAGCCACCGAGACCCACACTTCGCCCCTGTCGCCGCCGCCGTTCATGGCCGGTGCCGCCGAGGTGGAAGTGGACACCGAGACCGGCGAAGTGAAGCTGCTGGAATTTGACGCCTGTGTGGACTGCGGCACACCCATCAACCCCAATCTGACCCGCGTGCAGGCGGAAGGCGGCCTGCTGCAGGGCATCGGCATGACCCTGACCGAGAACATCACCTACGATAAAAACGGTTACCCGGAAGAAAACTCGCTGTTCCAGTACAAAATCCCTGCCCGCACCGATGTGGGCAGGATCAATGTCGAATTCGAGAGCAGCTACGAGCCCAACGGTCCCTTTGGTGCAAAGTCCATCGGCGAGATCGTCATCAACACGCCGCTGCCCGCCATTTCGGACGCCATTTATAATGCCATCGGCACCCGGTTCTACGAGCTGCCCATCACGCCGGAACAGATCGCCATGGCGGTGGCAGAAAAGCAGAAATGATCGACGAACTGCAATTCCCGTTTCTGTCCGAAAAAGACCATGTGATCTCGCTGGTAGGCGGCGGCGGAAAGACGACCCTCATGTATAACATGGCTGCGCACTGCGCCCGCAAGGGCTGGCGGGTGCTGACCGCGACCACCACCCACATCCAGCAGCCGCCGGGCGAAGTCTTTGCGCAGACAGACGCAGACCTTTTCCGCTTGTGGGAGCGCGGCAGCTATGCCGTGGCCGGAACGCCCGCGCCCGGTGGCAAACTGACCGCCCCGCCGCAGGAGCAGCTGGAACGCTGGATGGCAATTGCCGACCTCGTTCTGATCGAAGCGGACGGTGCCAAGCGGATGCCCTGCAAGGCCCCGGCGGCGCATGAACCGGTGCTTTTGCCGCAGTGTGATATCGCGCTGGCGGTAGCAGGTGCTTCGGCACTGGAAAAGCCGCTGGAAGAAGTTTGTTTTCGAGCAGAGCTTGCCGGGCCGCTTTTGCATGTCCCGGGCAATACGCTGCTGACGCCCGCATTGCTGGCAAAGCTGCTGGCAAGCGAAGCGGGCGGCCGAAAGGCTGTGGGCAGCCGCCGCTTTTATGCGGTGATCAATCAGGTGGACACAGATGAACGCACTGCTTTGGCCCTGCAGACCGCCGAGCTTCTAAAAAAGCAATACGGTGTGCCTTGCGTCCTGACCCATTTTGAAGAAGGAGAGCGTGCATGAGCAAGGAAGAAAAAATTGTATTCTGCACCGGCGGCGGATGTACGGCCAAGCTGGGCGCGGGCGTACTGAGCCGCATTCTGGAAAAGCTGCCGCGCGGCGAAAAAGACCCGGACCTGCTGGTAGGCTACGACAGCCGGGATGACGCGGCGGTGTACCGCATCACAGACGATATTGCATTTGTTCAGACGGTGGACTTTTTCCCGCCAATGGTGGATGACCCGTATACCTTCGGGCAGATCGCCGCAGCCAATGCTCTGAGTGATATCTACGCCATGGGCGGCGAAGTGAAGACGGCACTGAACCTTGTCTGCTTCCCCGAGAGTATGGATTTGAACATTCTGGGCGAGATCCTGCGCGGCGGGGCCGAGAAGGTGGCTGAAGCGGGCGGAAGCCTTGCAGGAGGCCATTCCATCGCGGATACCGGCGTGAAATACGGCCTGTCCGTCACCGGCCTTGTGGACCCGAAAAAAATGTATACGAACGATTCCGGCCAGCCCGGCGATAAGCTGATTTTGACAAAGGCGCTGGGCGTGGGCCTGATCTGTACGGCGAACCGTGTGGGCGAAGCTGCCCCGGAACACATGGCCGGTGCCATCGCGTCCATGACGATGCTGAACAAGACCGCTGCCGCGATCAGCCGAAAGTATACCGTCCATGCGGCCACGGATGTGACCGGGTTCAGCTTTCTGGGCCATCTGCACGAGATGATGGGCGGAAAACTTTCCTGCATCATCGACGCGCGGGCGGTGCCGGTGCTGCCGGGTGCCGAAAAAGCAGCCAACGATTTTCTCTATACTGCTGCCGGGCAGCGCAACCGCAACCATACCGGGCCTTACGTCACCTTTGAACAGGTGCCCTTTGCCCTGGAAGAAGTGCTGTTTGATCCGCAGACTTCCGGCGGCCTGCTGCTGGCCGCTGCGCCGGAAGATGCCGTCGCACTGGAAGCAGAGCTGCAGGCGGCCGGTCTGCCCGCAAAAATCGTGGGCGAGATCATTCCCAAGACCGAACAGGAAATTACCGTAAAATATTAACTGGAGGACAAAATAATGATGCTGAACGTCGATGCCCGTGGTGACGCCTGCCCGCTGCCCGTTGTGAAGGCAAAAAAGGCGATTTCCGAATTGAAGGGTGCCGGTGAGGTGGAAGTTCTGGTGGATAACGAGATCGCCGTGCAGAATCTGACCAAAATGGCCCAGCAGAAGGGCTATCAGTACAGTGCCGAAAAGCTGGCAGAGCGGGAATACCGCGTGCTGTTTACCGTAGGTGAAGCGGCAGACGCACCTGCCGAAGAAGCACCGGTCTGTGCACCGGATACCCGCACCGATACTGTGGTGGCCATCGGATCGGACAAAATGGGCATTGGCGCCGAGGAACTGGGCAAGACTTTGCTCAAGGCGTTCGTCTTTGCACTCACCCAGCAGGATCAGCTGCCCAAAACGATTCTGTTCTACAACGGCGGCGCATCCCTGACCTGTGCGGGCTCCCCCATGCTGGAAGACCTGAAGGCACTGGAAGCACAGGGCGTGGAGATCATGACCTGCGGCACCTGCCTGAACTTCTATGGCCTGACCGAAAAGCTGGCCGTCGGCAGTGTGACCAACATGTACACCATCGTGGAAAAGCTGACCCAGGCCGGTAATGTGGTGAAGCCGTGATCTATCTGGACAATGCCGCCACCACTCTGCACAAACCGCTGCAGGTGGAACAGGCCATGCTGGACGCTCTGCGCACGGCGGGCAACCCGGGACGCGGTGCCCACGAGCCGACCTTGCACGCCAGCCGTCTGGTGTATGCGGCGCGGTGCGCAGTGGCAAAGCTGCTGAATGCACCGGACCCTTCCTGCATTGCGTTCACCGCTAACGCCACCCAGGCGCTGAACACGGCATTGGGCGGGCTGTTCCGCCCGGGCGACCATATTATCACGACCATTTGTGAGCACAACTCGGTCCTGCGGCCGCTGTACCATCTGCGGGAAATCGGCGTAAACCTCAGCTTCACCGGTGTGGACGAAAAAGGCCGCCTGCGGTATGACCAGTGGGAAGGCTTCCTGCGCCCGGAGACCCGTGCGCTGGTGGTGACCGGCGCTTCCAACGTGACCGGCAACGGAACCGACCTTGCCCGCGCGGCGGAGTTTGCACACCGGCACGGCCTGCTGCTGATCGCAGATGCGGCGCAGACGGCCGGAGAACTGCCTCTGAACGTGCAGGCTCTCGGCATCGACGTGCTGTGTTTCACCGGCCACAAAGCCCTGCTGGGCCCGCAGGGGACCGGTGGGCTGTATGTACGCCCGGGGCTTTCCGTTCGGCCGCTGGTGGTTGGCGGCAGCGGTGTGCACAGCTTTGACGAGCAGCACCCGGCACAGATGCCCACCGCACTGGAAGCGGGCACCCTGAATGTGCCGGGCCTTGCGGGCCTGTGTGCCGGGGTGGAGTGGATTCTGGCGCAGGGTGTGGAAACACTTGCCCGGAGAGAGCAGGCATTGACTGTGCTATTTTATGAGCGTATCCGGGACCTGCCGAACGTGAAAATTTACGGTGACCCGGAGATGACGCCGCGTGCACCCATCGTCTCGCTGAACATCGGGGATGAGGATTCCGCCCGCATCGCGGATATTCTGTGGGAAGAATACGGCATCTGCGTGCGGGCCGGTGCCCACTGCGCCCCGCTGATGCACAAGGCACTTGGCACAGCGGAGCAGGGCACGGTTCGGTTCAGTTTTTCGCACTTCAACACGGAAGCCGAAGTTCTGCAGGCTGCCGCTGCCGTGCGGGAGCTTGCACAGGAGGCATAAGATGCGGATAAAAAAGACCTATGTCGTGCTTTCCTTTCATACAACGCTGGAAGCGATGGAGTGGGAAAAGCAGTGCGCAGAATGCGGTGTCCCGGGGCGGATCATCCCGCTCCCGCGCGAGATCTCGGCGGGCTGCGGTCTTGCGTGGCGGATGCTGCCGGAGGAGTTTGAGCAGTGGCAGCACAAGCTGGACCCGGCCCGTTATGATGCGGTAGCTGCAGTAGAACAGTGAGACCAGGAGGGACGAAACGATGAACGAAACGCCGCTTTATCAGGCGGTCCAAAGCAGGCGGGCTGAGGGCGGCCGTACGCTGGCCTGTGTGCTGGATGGGGAATGCGCTGGGGAACAGCTATTATTATGTGAGGGTGTGCCGGTGTGGCAGTGCGGCGAGACGGAACTCCTTCGCCGAAATCTGCCTGCGCTGCAAAGCTGCACGGCGACCGGTGTGCAGGAGATCAGCGGGCAGCGGGTCTTTGTGGAGCGCTTTGGGGCCGTGCCGCAGCTTGTCGTCTGCGGCGGCGGTCATGTGGCCACGGCTGTAGTCCGTCTGGCAAAGCTGCTGGGTCTGCCGATGCTGGCAATGGATGACCGCGAAGAATATGCCGGTCAGCTGCGGGCAGCTGGCGCAGACACCGTGCTCTGCCAACCCTTCGAAGCGGCGCTGGAGCAGGTGCCCGGCGGATCTGAGACCTATTTTGTGGTGGTGACCCGTGCTCACGCCTTTGATGTGGTGTGCCTGGAAAAGATCCTGCGCAAACCTGCCGCCTATGTGGGCATGATGGGCAGCAAAGGCCGTGCCGCACTGGTGCGCCGTCAACTGCTGGAGCAGGGCATGGATGCGCCGCGTGTGGAAGCACTCTGTGCCCCCATCGGCCTGCCCATTGGCTCCCAGACGGCAGAGGAAATTGCACTTTCCATTCTGGCACAGGTGGTCTCGGTCAAGAACGCCCGCCCGCAGACCGAGGGCTTTTCGTCCGCACTGCTGGATGCGATGCAGCACGCAGACCAGAGCGGACAGAAAGCGGTGCTTGCCGTTATCATTGCCCGGCACGGCTCCACCCCGCGGGAGGTGGGCGCAAAAATGCTGATCTCACAGGATGGCACGCTGACCGGCAGCGTGGGCGGCGGCATTATGGAGCACCGCACCATCCTTGCCGCGCAGGAGATGTTGGCGGGCAAGGCACCGGCGCACCAGACCGTTCATTTTTCTGCGGACGGCAAAAACGAAGATGCAGCGGTGGCGGCCTGCGGCGGCTCCATGGAGCTTTTGCTCACGCTGTTGGAAACAGGAGAGGCACTTTCATGAAAAAAGATTCTCTGATCCTTGTGCGCGGCGGCGGCGACCTTGCCACCGGCACCATCCACCGGCTGTGGAGCGCAGGCCTGCGAATCCTTGTGCTGGAAGCAGAGCACCCGGCAGCCATCCGGCGGCAGGTGTCGCTGTGCGAAGCGGTCTATGAGGGCGAGACCGTTGTGGAGGGCCTGCGGGCCGTGCGCATCGACGCGCTGGAGCAGGCGCAGGCCGTTTGGGCTGCGAATGCGGTGCCCGTTCTGGTAGACCCGGCGGGCGAGAGCATCCGGCAGGTGAAACCGGACATTGTGATCGACGCTATCCTTGCCAAGAAGAACCTCGGCACGACCTGCGATATGGCCCCGCTGACCATCGCCCTTGGCCCGGGCTTTACCGCCGGGCAGGATGTGGACGTGGTGGTGGAAACAAAGCGCGGGCATCGTCTGGGCCGCATCATCCGGGAGGGCACTGCCATCCCGAATACTGGCATCCCCGGCGTGATCGGCGGCTACGGCAAAGAGCGGGTCATCCATGCGCAGACAGCAGGCAACTTTGTGGATGTGCGGAAGATCGGCGACATCGTGGAAGTGGGTGAGACCATTGCCCACATCGAATCAGAAGACGGAACGGTAACGCCTGTGACCACTCAGATCACCGGCATCCTGCGCGGTCTGCTGCGCAGCGGGTACCCGGTCGTGCCCGGTTTCAAGGTGGCCGATGTGGACCCGCGCAAAGAAGAACTCTCCAACTGCTTCTTGATCTCCGATAAGGCCCGCTGCATCGCGGGCAGTGTGCTGGAGCTTGTCTGCGCGCAGCTTTGGACCTGATACAAACGAAAAAAGAGCCTTCGCCCCTGTTTCCGGCGTCCTGCCGAAAGGGGAGCGAAGGCTCTGGTTTGTTATATGGTTCAGTTGCGATAGCACCGGTCCTGGCCGACAAGCCAGTCCTCACACAGACGCTGTGCTTCTTCCAGGCTGCGGCTTTCACAGTCGAAGTATGCACCGCGCATGGAGCAGTAGGAGTAGTGGACCTTTGGAACACCGTTGCCATCCTTGAAGCGTTCGCAGCGTTCTTCGCCGGGCATCAGAAAAAGTTGTTCCATCGTTCCTTCTCCTTTGTGCTTTCTTCTCTATAACGCGAACGCGGCTGCCGGAATGCAGGCCGCACAACGCTTGCTATTGTAGCACATGGAAGGAAAAGTTGCCATTGCCGTTTTGCCCAAAGATACGTTTTGTTTTTCTATGCGGTTGTGGCGCAAAAAGGCTTGACAAAGTCATTCGTGCAGAAGGCGCTCACTTTCCAGGCTTTCTTTCTTGCCGTGGATGCGTCCAAGGCCATAGGACAGCAGTGCGGCACACAGCAGATTGATGATGGAAATCGTCCGCCCGCCGAGCAGGTTGGCAACGCCGATGAGCAGGTTCGCAAGGCAGAGCAGCCAGGTGGTCTTGCCGATACGGTCCAGATGTGCAATGCGGGAGTCGATGTCTGAGAACAAATCGAATGCACCCAGCTCCGCTTTGCGGCGGAAATACATCCAGGTCACACAGCTGCCAACGTATTCGGCACCCAGTCCCTCGACAAAGCTGCGGTAGTCTTTATTGGAGTTCATCTCCATGCGGAAAATATACTCGCCCGGCTCGCAAGGCGCAAAGATATAGGTGGCGAAATACGCCTTTTCCAGCGCCCAGCCGTTCATTGCCATTTCGTTCAGCCAGCGCTCCTCTTTTTCAAAGTCCCATTCCCAAAAGACCCGGTGGATGGTTTTTCGTTCGCTCATCACAATTTCTCCTGTAAGATGCTCTCGCCGTTTGCAACCAGCTGCTGCAAACGAGCCAGTTCGTGCTTCAAAATCAGCAGACCCTCGTCGGTCAGTTGATACTCTTTTTTGCGGCTGCCATGCTCAATTGGCAGCTGGCGGATCCAGCCCTTTTCACAAAGGGAGTTCAGCGCGCCATACAGTGTCCCGGCGGCAAGGCGGACCCGCCCGCCGGAAAGCTGCTCGGTCTGCTGCATGATGCCGTAGCCATGCTGTGGGCGGTAGAGAGAAAGCAGAATGTAATAGGTGGATTCGGTCAATGCAAGGTTCTCCATTGCAGGGTTCACCTCCGTTCTATCGAAGCTCGATGTATCGTCAAGCGATATATCGCAAATTCAGTATATCGCTTGACGATATAATTTGTCAACCCCTTTTTTAAAATTTTGCTGCAGTAAACGCAGCACTCTGTCCAAAACAGCATTTTTGCCCCTGCACGAAAGAAATACTTCCGCAGCAGAAGTCCTGATCGTGTGTATGGAAAAAGCGATGGAGGAGAGAAAAATATTTTGTGCAATTTTCATAGTTTTCTAATTGATGTTTTGGTGGTACAATAGGAGCATCAAACTAGGTCTTTTCGGGAGGAGCACATGGCAGAAAAGAATATCGAACTGGATAGTGTGGAGATCGCGGCTGCCGTTTTTGGCAACTGTGACCGGAACATCCGCCTTTTGGAAAAGGAGTTTTCCGTCACGGCGGTCTGCCGGGGCACGCAGCTCCGCCTTTCGGGCGAAGCCGCCAATGTTGCGGCCGCGAACCGCGCTGTGGAAGGCATGCTTCTCCTCATCGAGAACCACACGCCGCTGGAAGATCAGACCGTGCGCTACTGCATCAGCCTGGCGCACGATGGGGCAGAGAAGCGGGTCAAGGAGCTGACCGAAGATTTTGTCACGGTCACGGTGAAAGGGCGGCCCATCCGCCCGAAGACGCTGGGCCAGAAGGAATACCTGAACGCTATCCGCACCAACGCTATCACCTTCGGCGTCGGCCCGGCGGGAACCGGCAAAACTTACCTGGCCGTGGCCATGGCGGTGAAAGCCTTCAAGGCCAAGGACGTGTCCCGCATCGTGCTGACCCGCCCGGCGGTGGAAGCCGGCGAGAAACTGGGTTTCCTGCCCGGCGACCTGCAGCAGAAGGTGGACCCCTACCTGCGCCCGCTGTACGACGGCCTGTTCGATATGCTGGGTGCCGAGACCTATGAGCGGCTGGTGGAAAAGCAGATCATTGAAGTGGCACCGCTGGCCTATATGCGCGGCCGCACGCTGGATGATTCCTTCATCATTCTGGATGAAGCGCAGAACACCACACCCGAGCAGATGAAGATGTTCCTCACCCGCATGGGCGTGGGCTCCAAGGTCGTCGTGACCGGTGACGTGACCCAGATCGACCTGCCGGAACGCACCCGCAGCGGCCTTGTGGATGCACTGCATGTGCTGAAAAATGTCAACGGCATCGCGCAGTGCTATTTCACCGAAAAAGATGTTGTACGCCACCGCTTAGTGCAGGAGATCATCAAAGCGTATGAAAAAGCTGCACACCCGGAAAAATAAAAAAACAGACAGAACTCTGATCGAAAAAATGGAAAGGAGTGGACTGATTTATGTCCAATAAAGTTTTGATCACCAACTCCCAGAAGGCCGTGAAGGTCCCTTCGGGCCTGCGCATCCTGATCCGCCGCGCCTGCAACGCAGTGCTGGAATACGAGCATTTTGATGCCCCGGCCGAGATCAGCGTCACCTTCGTGGACAATGCGGCCATTGCCGAGTTGAACAACCAGTACCGCAACAAGCCGATGCCCACCGACGTGCTCAGCTTTCCTCTGGGCGAGAACGGCAAATACGATGTGGACGAGAACAACGGCTGCATGATGCTGGGCGATATCGTCATCAGCATGGAGCGTGCCCTGGAGCAGGCAAATCTCTACGGCCATCCGCTGCAGCGCGAAGTGGCCTTTCTGACCGTGCACTCCATGCTGCACCTGCTGGGCTACGACCACGAGAACGGCGGCCTGGAGGCCATGCGGATGCGCGAAAAAGAGGAAGCCGTTCTGCTGCAGCTGGGTCTGCCCCGCACCGTCAGCTACACGGAGTAAGCCAAACGATCGGAAATTACTGTGCGGATGCCGCACGAACAACAGACAGGAGCTTGATTTTGAGTAACGCTACACCCATTCAGGGTCATTATGATACATCTTCCGTTTTTGTCGCCGTGATCGGCCGCCCCAATGTGGGCAAATCCAGCCTGACCAACCTTCTGGTGGGCGAAAAGGTGGCCATCGTCACTTCCAAGCCGCAGACCACCCGTACCCGCATCACTGGCGTTATCACCCGCGGCCCGCTGCAGTATGTGCTGCTGGACACCCCGGGCGTGCACAAGGCCCGCAACAAGCTGGGCAAGCGAATGGACAAGACTGCAAGCGATTCCATCGCGGATGTGGATGTCTCCATGATGCTGTTCGAGCCCTACGGTGCGCTGAATGAATCGGAAATGACTCTTGTGGAGATGCTGCGCAGCAGCGGCGGCCCGGCCATTGCGGTCATCAACAAGACCGACCTCGTCAAGGAGCCTGCCGATCTGGAAGTGCGCAAAGAAGAATTGAAGGCGCTGGGCGTATTCGATGACATTTATACCGTCAGCGTCCGCGATAACGACGGCTGCGAAGCATTGTTCGATGCGTTGAGCCGCTACGCCGTGGAGGGCCCGCATTACTTCGACGATGACGCTTACACCGATATGCCGGAAAAAGAGCTGGTGGCAGAGGTCATCCGTGAAAAAGCCCTGCTCTACATGCGGGACGAGATCCCGCACGGCATCGCCGTGGTGGTGGAGCGCTTCAAAGAGCGCCCGGGCACGGACCTGATCGACATCGACGTGAACATCTACTGTGAGCGCGAGAGCCACAAGGGGATGGTCATCGGCAAAGGCGGTGCCATGCTGAAAAAGATCGCCAGCGCCGCCCGTGCCGACTGCGAGGAGTTCCTCGGCTGCCGCGTCAACCTGCAGTGCTGGGTGAAGGTAAAGTCGGATTGGCGGGACAACGAGTTTTTGCTGAACAACTTCGGCTTCAAGCAGAACAGCAACAACCGTTGACAGGGCAGATTTTCCTTGCATGAATACCCGAGGAATACCGGACACTATCCAAAAGCACATGCAGGGAAGGCGGGATCCCCCATGAACGTTCAGGCCAGCTGGCAGGCGTTTGCCTGCACGGGGAACATTCTCCGGTATCTCGACTACAAACATCAGGAACAGCCGACAGGAGGCACAGACGATGGAACCCTTTGTGACGATGGGCCTGGTGCTGAAAGAAACACAATACCGGGAAGCAGACCGGATCCTTACGATCCTGACCCCGAAGCTGGGGGTGATCTCGGCACTGGCCAAAAACAGCATGCGGGTCACCAATAAGCTGTTCAGCGGCTGCGGTTTGTTCTGTTATTCCGAGTTCACACTGGTAAAAGGCCGCAGCATGTATGTGGTGCAGGAGGCAGACGTTGAGAACGTCTTTTATGATGTCTCCAAAAGTCTGGAAGGCGTAGGCGTAGCCATGTATCTGGCCGAAATGACCTACACCCTTTCGCCCACCGGGCAGGAGGCGGAAAAGGAGCTTCGGCTTTTGCTCAACTGCCTGTACATGATCAGCAAGGGCAAAGCAGACCCGCGCGTGGTCAAGGCTGTTTTTGAGCTGCGCACCATGAGTGAATGCGGCTTTATGCCGCAGCTTGCGTGCTGCCGAGACTGCGGTGCCTACGAGGGCGACACGTTCTATCTGGACGTGCAGGAAGGGCATCTGCTGTGTGCAGACTGTGCCGCAAAAGCGGGCAAAAGCTGCAACCTGGACCGCGGTGCGCTGTATGCGCTGCGACACATCTGCCTTGTGGACGACAAAAAAATATTTGCATTCAAAATCTCTCTGGGCAGCCTGGCAAAGCTTTCCGCGGTGGCAGAGCACTATGCTCTGGTCCATCTGGACAAGCCGCTGAAAAGCTACAGCTTTCTGAAATCGGTCCTGCCCTGACCCAAAAGGAATATCTATGGAAACAAGTTACTTAAAGACACTGGAACTGGATAAGATCATTGCCCGCGCTGCCGAAGGCTGTGTGTGCAAAGAGGCCCGGGAAAAGCTGCTGGCGCTGGAGCCGCAGTGCGACCCGGACGAAGTGCGCTATGCATTGGAGCAGACCGATGCCATCAACACGCTGCTGATCAAAAACGGCTCCCCGCGCTTTGGCGGGGTCGAGGGCGTCAGCCAGCTGGCAGCCCGCGCCGTCAAGGGTGGTGTGCTGTCCATGGGCGAACTGCTGATGGTGGCAGGTGCCCTGCGCAATTTCCAGAACTTGACCAGCTGGTACGGCGCTTCGGAACACGACGCCCTGCCGACGGACGATTTGTTCTATGCTCTGGCACCGCAGCCGGGGCTGGAGCAGCAGATCTCCAGCGCCATTCTGGCACCGGACGCCATGGCAGACACCGCTTCTTACACCCTGAACGACCTGCGCAAGAAGATCCGCGCCACCGAGAACAGCATCCGTGACCGGCTGGAAAGCATGGTGCGCAACATGGACACCTCCAAGTACCTGCAGGAGAGCGTGGTCTCCATGCGCAACGGCCGTTATGTTGTGCCGGTCAAGAGCGAGTACCGCGGCGAGGTGAGCGGCATCATCCACGATGTGTCGTCCACCGGTGCCACGGTCTTTGTGGAGCCTCAGGCCGTTGTGGAGGCCAACGCCCGCATTTTGCAGTACCGCGCCCAGGAAGCGCAGGAGATCGAGCGCATCCTGGTAGCTTTCACTGCACAGGTGGCGGCCATTGAACCGCAGTTCCAGTACAGCTACAAGGCCATGCTGGACATCGACGTGCTGCTGGCAAAGGCGCGTCTGGCGCTGGACCTCAAAGCCTTCAAACCCGCCGTCCGCACCGACAATTCCTTCTCGCTCATCCGTGCACGCCACCCGCTGATCGACCCCAAAAAGTGTGTGCCGGTGGATATCGCACTGGGCAGGGAATATGATTCCCTCATCATCACCGGCCCGAACACCGGCGGTAAGACCGTCACCCTGAAAACGGCCGGTCTGCTGTGTGCTATGGCACAGTGCGGCTTTCTTATCCCGGCCGACGAGCGCAGCGA
>ERZ1034913.553-NODE-553-length-28981-cov-6.644541_pt1 | contig 28981 bp, 20 predicted proteins | sample MGYA00520697_ERZ1034913 | MGnify/ENA primary metagenome ERZ1034913 (study PRJEB33766, sample SAMN09781786) | gut metagenome | biome: gut microbiome | host: Homo sapiens | place: Madagascar | study: EMG produced TPA metagenomics assembly of the PRJNA485056 data set...
TCACCCCTGCCCTCTCCCGCAAGCGGGAGAGGGAGTTCATACCAAATTCATAGCTTCTAGCGCTTGCTGCATGGGCGTTAGAGGCATATTGCATGATGAAAACCCCGCAAACAGGAGAGAGCATCACTAGCGCTCAATCAATCGTTCGCTTGTCCAGCCCTTTTTTCAGCACCAGATCCACAATCCGCTGCTCTCGCTTATTCGATCGCATGCAATGGTCTTTCTGGAAAAGGTCTGTTACCCAGATCACTGCCTTGGCCCATTTCTTGTCGCGCTCGCGCCAGGCGTGGGAGGAGACGCTCTCCCACGCATAGCCATTAAAAAGCGTGGCATTCACAAAATGATCCAAGGCTCGCACCCCTGCACGGCCTCGATCAGTTTTTCCGAACAAGCCAACCCACCACAACAGCAAGTAACCCAAAATCGCCAAGGGAACAATGGCACACATCAATAAAAAACCTGCCAAACGTTCCTTCACACTGCAGCCCTTTGCTTCAAACGCACCATCACCCCATTGGCTGATCGAATCGTAAGCCGCCCCACCGGCTGGGGCTCGTGTTCATCCACAGGCAATATTTCAAAATCTCTGAGCAGCATGCTCAAAATCAGCACGGCCTCCTGCAGTGCAAAGGCAGCCCCCAGGCACACCCGTGGGCCCATGCTGAAAGGAAAATAGGCATGCTTAAGTGCAGCCTTGCTTTCTTCGCGGTCAAAGCGGTCTGGGTCAAACGCATCAGGCTCCTTCCACCACTTTCTGTGGCGCTGCATCAGCCAGGGGGCCACCACCACCGTACTGCCAGCCTTGACCTGCTTGTTGCGGATCGGGCACGTCTGCGCACTTTCACGCGCGAAGAAGCCCACGGGTGGAAACAGCCGCAATGCCTCGCGGAAGATGTTCCACACCAGCGGCAAGTCTTTCATATCGCGCTGCTCCGGCTGGCGCTGTGCCAGCACCTCATCAATCTGCGCCCGTGCACGGGTCTGCACTTCCTGGTCCATCGACAGCAGATAGCAGGCCCAGGTCAGCGCACTGGCTGAAGTCTCATGGCCCGCCAGAAACAGCATGGCCACCTGATTCACCAGCTCTTCAAAGTCAAACGGCTGGCCTGTCTGCGGATCTTTGGCCTGCATAAAGGCCGCAAGAATATCTTTGGGCTCTTCATCCACCTCGCCACGCTGGTGGGCTTCATAACGGGGCAGCACCATGGCGCTAAGCAGGCTGCGAATTTCCTTGGCTGCCTGGTTACTGCGCCAACGGTTCCATGGCAGCGCTGCCCAACGCATGCCAAACAGCGCGGGCAGCATCAGCTTGGGGGCCAATGCCTGATAGCGCGCAAACGCCTTGAAGATCCTCAGCGCATCCGGTCCCTGCATGGGCTCCGAGAAAATCGTGCGGAAGATGATGTCTGCCGTCACATGCGTCATCTCGACTTCAATGTCATGGGGCTTGCCATCCGCCATAGCCTGCAGCCGCTGGAGCAAAGCCTGTGATGCCTCCAGCATGCGCGGGAAAGCCACATTCAGCCGTGCCTGCTCAAACGCGGGGTTCATCATGCTGCGCTGGCGCTGCCATTGCGCGCCATTGGTGGTGAAGATGCTCTCACCCAGCAAAGGCTCCAGCGCTTCATGCAGCAGCTGGCTTTTGGGGAAGTTGGCCGCCTCGGTCTGCATCACACGCTTGACCTGTTCAGGGTCATTGAGCATGTACAGATCCAGGCTGGGCAGGTGCACCTCACCCATCTGCATGTGGTAGCTGCGCTCATACAGCGCGTCCATCCAAGAACGGCGCGCATGCCAGAACATGCTCAGCTTGGATGCCTGCTCAGGACGAGGCTTGGGGTAAACGGGGCAAAAACGGCTCATCTCAACAATCTTTTTCGAACAAAGTCTTCTACAGGGCCAGCATGCGTGAGCATGGCGAAATAGTCATAACCACCACGCAACTGTGCAGCCATCAAATATTGAAAATGCATGCGCATCTTATTGCGGCGCAGCCAGCGGTAAGTGTCAGGCTTGAACAGCTTGTGAAACCGCGGCGTGCACATGCACTGCGGGTTGTGCAGGGACTGTGACTTTGGCAGATAGCTCTCGCGCAGGCTTAAGTGCATCAAGTCGCACATGCCAAAACTCACGCTGTCCCCCGGAGATGAAATATCCGCCCAAAACCAGTTGGCGTCCTGCGCCAGATCAAGCAAATGCTGGCGCATCTGCGTGGCTTGGGGCATCAGGCTGAACAGTGGAATGCAATTCCCCAGCGTCACCAGTCGCACCCGCTGCCATTGCTCCTGCGTCAATTGCTGCTGCAAGCTGTGCAGCAAATCCACGGCCATGGCACTGCCCACACTAAACCCCACCACCAGCAATTCCCGCTCGGGGTGTGCAGCCAGTTCCTCTGCCAGCACCTTGGCTGTGGCTGCATGGCGCTGCTGCAGCGCAGGCACGCCGTTGCTCTCTGCAGCCTCACGCGCAAAATTCATGATCCGCATGATCCACGAGACATGCAGCACCCCATCCAGCTTCCACCCCAGCCCAAGCACCGCCAGCGCTGTCAGTACGGCAGCCAACACATTCCACACCAGGCTGGCTGTACTGGCTATTTGTGGTAGCAGCTGCACAGCGCCCCATGCTGCCAGCACGGCAAACAAGACGAACAGCAAGCCATACACCAGTGGATAAGCCAGCGTCCACAGCGTGTAAGGCGTCTGCTGGTGCAAGGGCCCCAAGCAGCGCCGCTCTTTCCAGACCAATGCGTAAGTCTTCAGCGCCTGGCTGGCCACCGCCCAGCGGCTTTTGGGCCAGTGGCTTCGCACCACATCTGACCAGTCATAAAACACATAGTCTGCAGATTGCCCCTGGGCGCTGGATACGCGCCATGCCGCATGTGGCAAGTCTGCTTGCTCACCCGCTGGCCATCGCTCACGTGGCCCTATCTGGTAGGCAGCACCCACCACCGCCGACTGCAGCTGCGCCTGCTGGCGCATCAGCCGGTGGTAGTAAGCAGCACCTCGCGGATCAAAACCACCCACAAACAGCACCAGGCGCTGTGCTGCAGACTTTTGCATAAAAGTGCTCATGAATTGCTGCGGCGTGAAGCAGTGCGTGACTGCTTCTTACGCGTACGTGAATGTGCTTTGACTGTACTTTTTGTGGTGGCGACTCCCTGCGTTGTGTTCACCGTTTCAGGCCACAGGCGCTGCGCCATCTGCCCATTCAAGAACACACCGCACTTCCAAGGGGCCTGGGCAATTTTTCGGTAAAAACTGCCGTTGAGCTGCGTGCGGCTCACCAGTGCCTGCTTAAAGCGCAGCACCAAATCAGGCTCAGGCGCTGCTGTATGCGCCAGGTGCCAGAAGCTGCGCAGCTTGCCCTGGTACGTCAGCCCCGGCATGTCATACAACGCCGCGCCACACACTTTGACTGGTGCACCATGCCCCAGCGCAGACAGGCCCACCGTGCTGTTCACCACTACCACCCCACGTGCAGCTTTGAGCAGTGAGGGCAAATGCTGGTCATGGATGTAGAGCACCTGCTCCTGCAGCCCATAGCGCTGGGCCAGCAGCTTCAGCACCTTGCCATAGTGGCGGTGCCCGCGGTCCATGGGGTGGTGCTTGAACACCAGGCGCGTATGCTCCAGAGACTGCCCACCTTCAGGCATCTGGCCGTCTCGCTCTGCTTGCAATGCCCGGGCGTAGGAGCGCATTACCAGATTCATAAACTCACAGACGGAGGCAAAGTCTGAATGCACGCTGATCTGGGCATCGTTGTACACCTGCAGCGGCACCAGGAAAAAATTCTTGTGCCAGGTGCTGCACAGCTGCGCCTCAGTACCGCTTTCCTTGATCTTGTACCAGGCCTTGCGCCCAAAAGACAGCCACCAGTACGGTGCATCAGCCACCGTCATGGGCCGGTGGTGCAAGGCATTGTTCCAGCACTTTTGCCCCAGCCAGGCCGCAAAAAAATAGGCCATACCCCACATGGCTGCATGCCAGTAGCTATTGCCTACTTTCACCGTGTGCAATGCCTCAGGCTTTGCAGCTTTTGTTTTTCGAGCAGGGGCGGCATCCAGCAGCGTGCGTGCAAACAGCCATTCCTGCAGATCTTGCCCAAACACGGAATGCCCATTCACGCCAAACGGCTCAAAGGTCACATAGTCCGGGCGCAGATAGCCTTCTTCAAAGACCCCCAATGCACAGCCCAGCTGCGTACACAAATCCCGTACACAGGCGTGCACAGGACGGCAGTCACCAAACACCAGCACCACATCAATGGCCTGTGCCTGCATAAAGGCCCGCAAGGTGGCAGGCCAGCCCTGCAGGCTGCCACGGTAGCTTTGCGCGCCCCTGGGGTAGAACAGCCAGTCGCCAGCGTTGAAGTTGAACTTGAAAACCTGCGCACCTCTGCCGCGCAAATCCTTAGCCAGGTTCCAGAAAAAGGGGCCTACTGGCCCCTGCAACAACAACACTCTTTTGCCAGCAAAGCTCGGCTTACCCATTGATTGCACTCATGTCCTTAACCAAGAAAAGCTCTGCTTGCCTAGCTGGCAAAATCAGAGCATTTCTCACATTCTCTACCAAATAGAAAGCAGGGCTCTAGTACCGTAGCAGCTATGCCCCATATTCCAGCACCTGCCTCTGCACCTTATTTAACTTATGTTAATAAAGTGCTTGGCATAGCACCTTCAACTTGCGCCACTGCCGCGCCACATAGCCCACGCGCAACTGCTGCAGCTTGCCACTGCTAGCCAAGGCATCGCGCCGCTGGCGCAATTGCTCCAGCACGGCCTCGCAGCTGGTATAGCCTTTGAGCACCGGGTCCCAATACAGCGGGTAGGCAATCAGGGCGCAATACACCAGCTCATCCAGGCTGCGCTGGCGCAAGCGGCGGGGTACGGGCAGCACATCTTCCGTCAGCCCCCAGCCTGCGTAAAACGGCCTGCCATGCACCACCACCCGCTTGCCGCGCAGCAAGGCATCAAACCCGGTCAGCGATGTCATGGTGACCACCACATCACAGGCCTCTACACAGCTCACCACCGATGCCTGTGTTTCCACCGCATCCGCATAGTGCATGGCCTGCTGCAAAGCCAGCCGCCCCTTGCGGTTGCCGCTGGCTACATCCGGGTGCGGCTTGTAGACGATAAAAGCATCTGGAAACTGCGCCCGCGCTGCCTGCAGCAAGCCCAGATTGGTGTGCACGCCATGCTGCACATCACAGCCAAAGCGAATGGATGCGTCATCTTCCACCTGGCCCGGCACCAGCACCACCTGCCGCCCGGCACTGCCCCACTGCACGGGGGTGTTTGGCTCCAGGTTGTACTTGGTCAGCCGGTGCTGCACGATGTATTCACGCACCTTGCGTGCACGCTCTACATCGTTCGCTGTGCATTCGCGGTGGTTCAGCAAGTCTTCCAGCTCGGAAGGCTGACCGGGGTCAAAGTAAATACCCTTGGCATCCAGCACAAAAGACTGGGGCGGTATCAGGTCAGAACCCAGCCCTACTGATCGCACAAAGCCATCTTCCATACGCAGCAGGCGCACGCCCGTCTGCTCTGCCAGCTCCTGCACACCAGCAGGCGGCACACGGCCCCAGCACACCAGGCAGTCGTCTTTCACAGGCTGCAGCGCAGCAGCCTCTGCCGCGTTTTTGACAAATAGCACCTTCTCTGGGTACAGCGACAGCATGGGGCGCAAGTTGGCTGCCTTCCAGCGCCGAAAGCCCACGCAAATCATGCGCCCTGCATAACGCTGTGCCACCTGTTTTTGCTGTACCAGCCAGCGCATCACATCCGTGATTTCGCCACGCTGGTGGGTATAGGGGTTTAAGTAACGTGTGTAGTGCAGATAAGCCGCTGCAAACAGCTCATCCACGCTGTGCCTGCGGCCTGTGCCCGCAGCGCGCCGCTGTATGGCGGGGTGGTTGGGCTGCCGGTCATCCGTCACCCCCCAGCCTGCATACCAGGGCACACCAAAGCAAGTCACAGGCTTGCCTGCCAACAGCGCTTCAAAACCCATGGTGGAGCTGACCACATACACCTTGCTCATCTGCTGGATGAGGGAGAGTGGATTCACCGCCTCGCGCAACACCACCACCCGCTCACTGTTCTGCACAGCAGTCAGGTAACCGCCTTTGCGGCCACTGCTTACTTCCGGGTGGGTTTTGACATAGATGGTCGCCTGCGGGTTTTCATCCAGCGCGGCCTGCAGCATGTCTGCAAAGCTTTGCGCACTGGCACCGCCCAGAGCCACGCTCATATCCCCCGCCGTCTGGTCCACCACCAGCACACGCTGCACATCACCCGCACGCAAGGCATCTGGCGGCAGGTCTGGCGCATGGTTGTATTTGCTCAGGCCAGCCTGCAGCAAAGCCGCACGCGCCTGCACCGCGCTGCTGCCGGGGCCAGCCAGCACATCTACAGGGCTTGCCAGCAATTGCTCCAGCGCACTGGGCTGGGTGCAGTCGTAGTAAATACCTGCATCGTCTACTACCAAAGACAGGCCGGGCGAATGCGCCCCTGTGCCAAAGGAGCGTACGAATCCATCTTCCAGCGTGAGCGCAGGCAGCCCACGCCAATGTGCAGCCCTGCGTGCCAGGCGTCCACTGCGCTTGACGCCCCAGCCAGCAAAAGCCTCCGCTTGCATGACGGCCATTGGCAAATAGCGCAGGCGGCCTGGCAGCAAAGCTTCCAACAGCCCTAATCTGTGCCGCCACCAGCACCCACAAATCCATGATTTCATTTTGATAACACCGCCAATGCTGCTTGCACAGCCAGCTCTGGCACAGCAATTTCACTCGGTACTGCAAAAGGTCTGTACCCTACCCACTGTCGCAAGTCACATGGCAAAGCTGGAGTCTTCCCCTGGCGCAAGCACTCGATATGCCACTGCGCCCACGCCTCTAAATAGGCCAGCCGCGTACCAGAAAAACCTGCAGCGCTATAGCCCGTATCTCCTGATGTCATTAAAGAGCCTTCACGGTGTGCCCCCAGCGCCAAGGGCTGCTGAATATCTTTAATGGCAGACGCTCCAAAAACCAGCTTCAGGCGTGCATGAAATTCGCTATCTGCGCCTGTGCGCACCAGATCCCAAGCCCCCATACGCTTTAAAACCTGCTCCCTTCTAAATAAAGGCGAAGAAGGGTTAAAACGCATCAAAGGATGCACCAGCCATGCATAGAACACCCCATCGTCACGCATTCTGAGCCAGCTTGAAGTTGTCGCCACCAAAGACGCATCCTCCAGCAATGGCCTTACCTGGCGTTCAATTTTTAAGGGGTGCGACCAGTCGTCTGAGTCATGGCAAGTCACAAACTCACCACGCGCCATCTGCAGGCCCAGGCTTTTGGCCAAGTACGTCCCCCCATTTACGGGCAAACGCAGCACACGCACCCGCGCATCCCTGCTCGCCCAAGCCTGCACATGCGCCAGCGTTGCATCATCACTGGCATCATCGACCACAATGATTTCAAGATTGCGGTAGGTCTGATTGAGCAAAGACTGTATGGCCACGGATGCCCGCTCACCCGTACGAAATGTGGTCATCAGCACCGTTACCAGTGGGCCATCCATGCTGGGCAACGCATCAGCCACTACCACATTGCATGGGTTGGGGGGAGTCGCAGTGTCCTGCAGCATCACGGCAGGCACGCCATGCAGCCGCAAAAAAGCATTCAAACGCGCCAACTGCTCCTGGGGGGCCGTCACTTGCGCCATAGTCTGATACAGGCCCAATTCCGGATAGCGCTTTAGGCCACCTCTATCCAAAGCCTGTGCAATCACTTGCTCTGCTTGCGCATACTGCCCAGTTTTTAATAGCAAGCTGGCCCACAGGGTGGGTGGGACCACTGCCTCCACCCCATCCAGCAGCTGCAAGGCCACATCAGGCATAAAAGGGGCCAGCCGCCTGGATAACTGGCACCGCAACCGCAACGGTAGCTGATGCACATCCACACGGCACAATGCCGCCTGCACATCACCATAGCGCCCACATGCCGCCAAAGACACCAGCAAAGGTTCCAACAAAATATTTTTTTGAATATGTGTACTGGAATAAAAACCAGCGGCCTTGGCATACATTCTTAAACGGTAATAGGCACGCAGCTTCCACGCAGTATTCCAGGCACTGTGTTTATTGTTTGCAGCAGCTAAAGCACGCAGGTAATCACCTCGAACCACATAGAACAACGTCTGCAAACTTTGCTTTAGCCCCACAAAACTTCACCCATTTCTTTTTAATACCAAGCACGCTGTACAACCCACTGCTACGCACCCCATTCACAGCCCATCATCAGAAGCAGCATTTGAGGTTCGCAGCGATTGAGGGCTGCAATTGTGCACTGCTCTCAAGCGGACTGATAACAATGTGATAACAATCCCGCCGTAGATGCATCGAGCCCCGCCCAATTTTGATCTTTCATGCGTTCGCGCAAATCTGTGGCCAAAGTCTTGCCCAGCTCTACGCCCCACTGGTCAAAGCTGTTAATACCCCACAGCACACCAGCTACAAATACGCGGTGCTCATACATGGCCAGCAAGGCCCCCAGAGATTGCGGCGTCAGCGCTTCCAGCATGATGAAGGTACTGGGACGGTTACCCGGAAAGTCCTGGTGCCCCGGCAACTGCCCCGGCTGGGCCTGTGCCCCTTGCATCAAGGCCTGAGCCTGTGCCAGCGCATTGGCCAGCAGACATTCATGGTGTTCTTCAAACGGGTGTGCAGGCTGGCGCACGGCCAGAAACTCCACCGGCACCCACTGGCACCCTTGGTGCAGCCACTGGAAAAAAGCATGCTGCCCATTGCTGCCCGGCTCACCCCACACCATGCCAGTGGTGGGCATGTGCACGGGGCTGCCATCTTCACGCACACGCTTGCCGTTGCTTTCCATCTCCAACTGCTGCAAATAGGCAGGCAGGCGGCGCAGACCGTGGTGGTACGGGGCTACGCAGCGTGCAGGCACCTGCATCAGGCTGCTGTACCACACATCCAGCATGCCCAGCCACACTGGCACGTTGCGCTGCAATGGGGCTTGCTCAAAGTGCGCATCCATGGCGGCGCCGCCTTGCAGCAAGGCCTCAAACACCTCACGGCCTACAGCCAGAGCCACCGGCAAGCCCACGGCAGACCACACCGAAAACCGCCCGCCTATGCCTTCCGGCATATGCAGCACCTGCGTAAAGCCCGCGGCATACGCCGCCTGCGTACGCGCTGTGATTGCCACAAAGTGCGCAGGCCAGTTGCAGCCTCCCTGCTGGGCAAACCACTGCTGGGCAGAATGCAGATTGCGCTGGGTTTCTGCCGTGCTCCAGGATTTGGAAGCCACCACAAACAAGGTGGTCGCAGGCTGCAGGCCCTGCAGGGCCTGGTGCAGATCATGCCCATCCATGTTAGACACCACGCGCACCTGTGGCCCGTCACACCAGGGCTGCAATGCCTGCAACAGCAGCTTCGGTCCCAGGCCAGAGCCACCAATGCCAATATGCACCACATGCTGTATCTGCCCACTGGCACGCAGCTGCTGTGCTAAAGCCAGCATCTGGTGCAGGCCTGCACACACAGCATCTTGCCCAGCCGCATCACCACCCGCCTTGTCCACATAGCGTTGGCGCAGCACGGCATGCAAGGCTGGGCGCTGCTCTGTGTGGTTCACCACTTCCCCCGCCAGCATCTCCTGACGTCTGGCCGCAAAGCCACTGCGCTCTACCAGACCCAGCAGGCCAGAAAGCGCAGTGTCATCTACCAAGTTTTTGGAAAAATCCACCAACATATGTGGTGCATCCAGTGCCATGCGTTCAAAGCGTGCAGGGTCTTGCAGCACATCACGCAGCTGCAGGCTACTCTGGCAGGCCTGTGCCTGTGTCTGCAAAAGGGGCCAATTGGCTTCTGTGGCAATCACAGCCAGTCCTTTCCTATGGTTTACACCGTAACTTCAAGCATGGTGGCTTGCACTTCACGTGACTGAATGCGTGCTGCCTCGGCCAGCAATAGCTGCTCAAACTGATGACCTACCTCTGGGTGCTTGCGCGCCATGGCCAGTGTGGCTTCCAGGTAGCCTATCTTGCTACCGCAGTCATAGCGCTTACCCTCATAGCGATAAGCCAGCACCTGCTCTTCTGCCATCAGTGCGGCAATGCCATCTGTCAGCTGAATCTCCCCTCCAGCCCCCTTACCCAGCCGCGCTAAATGGTGAAAGATGCGCGGTGTCAGCACATAGCGGCCCACCACTGCCAGGGTAGAAGGCGCTTCTTCAGGCTTGGGTTTTTCTACCATGGCGTGCACTGCCTCGAGCCGGTCTTTCAGCGGTGTGCTGGCCACAATGCCGTAGCTGCGTGTGTCTTCACGCGGCACCTGCTGCACGCCCAGTACCGAGCATTTGTAGTAGCCATACACATCTACCATCTGGCGCATCACGGCGGGCTTGCCATCCAGCAAATCATCGGCCAGCAGCACAGCAAATGGCTCATTGCCAATGGCAGGCTGGGCACACAGCACGGCATGGCCCAGCCCCAAAGCTTCTGCCTGGCGAATAAACACACACTTCATGCCTGCAGGCAGCAACTGGCGCACAAACTCCAGCATTTCATGCTTACCACGGCGCTCCAGCTCATTTTCCAGCTCATAGGCCATATCAAAATGGTCTTCAATACTGCGCTTGCTACGGCCGGTGACAAACACCATCTCTTCAATGCCTGCGGCCCATGCTTCTTCCACCGCGTACTGAATCAAAGGCTTGTCCACCACAGGGAGCATTTCCTTAGGACTCGCTTTGGTCGCTGGTAGAAAGCGGGTACCCATACCTGCCACAGGAAATACTGCTTTTTTGATTTTCATATCATCTTCTATTCAATTTCAGCAGCTTTACGCATCACCACCAAAAAGGTCACGTGTATAAACCTTGTGTTTTACATCTTCAATCTCTGGCACAAAACGGTTAGCGACAATCACATCCGAGATTTGCTTAAATTCATTCAAATCTTTTACCACGCGGGAGTTAAAAAACTCTGGCTCATTCAGCACTGGCTCATACACCACCACTTCCACACCTTTGGCCTTGATGCGCTTCATAACGCCTTGAATGGAAGAAGCGCGGAAGTTATCAGACCCCGCCTTCATTACCAATCGGTAAATACCAACCACTTTGGGCTTACTGCGCAAAATATCTTCTGCCACAAAATCTTTACGCGTACGGTTGGCTTCTACAATTGCCTGTATCAGGTTTTGTGGCACCTGGCTGTAATTAGGCAGCAATTGCTCCAGTGCGCTGGGCTGGGTGCAGTCGTAGTAAATACCTGCATCGTCTACTACCAAAGACAGGCCGGGCGAATGTGCCCCTGTGCCAAAGGAGCGTACGAATCCATCTTCCAATGTGAGCGCAGGCAACCTCATTCGCCTGGCCAAGGCTTGCGCCGTGCGGCCTGTGCGCTTACGCCCCCAGCCAGCCAATGCACTGGCACGCCACAGCTGCAGCAAATAGCACACTGGCTGCGCCAGCAAGGCTTGCAGTGGCCCCAGGCGCTTGCGCCACCAGCAAATGCAAATTGGCAATTTCCACTCCATTAAAGCCCAATCGTTGCTGCAATCTGCTGCAAGCGCTTTTCCCAGGTGTGCTCACGCAGCACATAGTCTGCCCCTGCGCGCGCACGCTCAAGCTCACGCTTGCCGCCGCCCTTAAAAATGCGTTCCAGCACATCGTCACACTCTTCGCGGGAGTGCACCACCTCACAATACTCCGCAAACATTTTGTCTACAGAGACTGCGGGGTTAGTCACCACAATGCTGCCACAGGCCAGCGCCTCGACTAATCGGCGTGAATACATGGTAGGTGAATCCGTCACCGTATTGACATTGAACTGCACCAAATAGCGCCGGTAAATATCTGCCGTTTTGTCATTTGACACACTGGGGCGCACATCTATCCATGGCCAATCAGGGTAACGGTAGTTTTTAGATTTACGGTCTGAATTGCGGTCATACACCGTCAACCCATAAGGCTGCGCCGCCTCAAACATCATGTCCTGCCACTGGCGACGTTCATCATGAATATGGTGGCTATAACTACCTACAAAGCACGCACGTTTTTCATATGGTTGTTCATTTACCAATGGATGGTGTATTTTGGGCTGCACTGGAAAAAGCAAAGTATTAATTTTTGCATCAGGCCCAAGCACCTCTCGATAGCGAGGGATGCAGTTTTCATCCACCGTAAATACTGTGTCAAACAAAGATGCGCTATCTATAAATCGGTCGAAATGCACGCCATCTTCTTTATTCCAAAATACACATGGAATTCCAAGATCTTTTGCACAAGCCACGATTTTTCTTAGTTGATTGTTATTTCTTTCTGGGTAGTCAGGGTAAGAGGCAATCTTATACTTCCATGAATTTCTTTTTCCCTTCCAAGCTGACTCAACAAAAAAAACATCCGGCTTGAAAAACTTAAAAACACAATAGTAATTAATTAAATTAAGATTAAAAATACAATAATCTTTTAATAAAGAAGTTGCAGTCAACTCATCCGAAATGAGTGCTATTTTTAAAGAATTATCAATTTTCACAAAAATCTTAGTATTTATTTTATGATTCAAAATCAAAATAAAATTTTGTAGCCACTTTAAAGTCAGAGCGCGCCAAAAAACTTACTCGCAGTAATTGACTAACCTCCACTTCATTCGCTTTATATGAAATACAGCTAAGCACACGTTCGTTTTTAATACCAGAAACTAACGAAAGCTGATCAGGAAGATCATTTCCAAATTCAATCCTTAATTTATTACCTTTAAAACTGCTAACAAAAATAGTATTGCCATCAATTAAAATTTCTTTATCTTTAGGTATATGCCACTGTAAAGTCACGTTGCGCGGTTGACCATCGTTAGCACTAAAATCATCATGCACACTCATCACATATGACTCTGCATCAAAATCAACCCTTCTTTTATGCACAACAGGAGTCAGGACTTCAAGCTTCATCTCGACAAATGGCCGCAGGGCATCTTGACTATACGCTGTCACTTGCCATGCTCCCAATCTGTGTTCAAACTCCTGATGATAGTTAGCATGTGAAATCAATGGCACATTGTGGGCAATGCGACTACGCATGTACTTACGCACTGGATCAGCATTTATGTAGTTGTAAAGACCTGAGTCAATCAGCCAATCTTCACCACCAGCAAAAACACTGATATGTCCCTCATCCTGCTGATGATGATACCGGCTAGAACAACCAATCTTTACAATCGCATGAAAAGCTTTATCATACTGCGAATGCTCAGGCCATTTATTTCTAAAAATCGCATATCCAGATTTTGGATATACTCTATTTACACTAACAGGCCTCACCCCTTGGACACCTTTCGTCAATGCATATAAAAAGTTCTGGTATTCAATTTTCTCACCAAACATCCCGCGATATGCATCCGTAGTCTGTAACTGCTCCGTATCCCCAATAGGAGGGAGTAAACCATCTGGGCGAAGAATATGTGTCACAAAAGCCAATGCCTTAGCCGAAAACTGACTAAATTTCTCACTTAAGTCACCTAGCACCTCTATTGGATAATCCTTAATAATCCCTATAAATACTTTAAACACAAAGATATGGTATGCAGGACTGTTTTCAACGTGAACTCCTTCATCAGTAAAAGCAAATTCTAATTCGTTGCTGATGCGCCTCAATGCAATGGTCTGCCACTGACGGGCAAGCTCTCCATCAAACACCATACTCAAAAGCAGCAACACTCGTGCCTGTTCTAAGCCATGGTTAGTGTGTTCGGAATAAAAACTATCCTTTGCCAACCACCAACCATGCACTTGCAATGCACGCTCAAGGTAATCAAAAAACTCACTTTGCCCAGAGATCCAACTCGGAGCATAGGTGCGGCAGTAATACGCAAACAAGACCAACTGCTCTGCGCGTAACGCTGTGGCATGGTCATGCCAGATAAATTCAAATGGATAGCTAGTGTCCGTGTACAGGTACTTATCCAGCCATGACTTTATAGCTTCCGTGGCCATATCCAAGACTGCGTCATCCTTCACAGTATTGTGATGAGCAATTAAATAAGAAAGGAAGCAAAGCCAGTGAAGTCGCCACTGCCAACTACGGTTATCGAGTAGATTCTCCTCCCAATTTTCCCAACCAGAAAATAACACCCCTTTAAAAGGCCCAAGTTCTAACATGTGTTCTACAAACAAGCGCGCCCCTAGCGCCTTAGCTGAACTGTCTATTATGGTTTTTTCTATTTTTCCCGAGATAAACTTCTCAAGTTCGGGTGACGCTGTATCTTTTAGCTTCAAGCCAACAAATGCATCTTTCAATTTAAACCTCAAGCTTTCAATGTATTTTTACTCAAAAATTTTATTTTTAATTATCAAAAATCTCAGAACGTTTTTTAGGTTGTCATTTCTAAAATAATCTCTTCCAATGGTTGATCATTCTTATGCAAAGTCATACTTCCTCGAGAACTTTATTAAATAAATTTAAAACTACAATTTTTATATATGATTTTTACCATGAACAGCCTGGGGCCTAACTTCCAAGTACATAGGTTGTTTAAATTTATGAAGATGTGATACAAACTGAAGGCCCTGCTCCTCAAAATAGTTTGATCCTTCAAGTTGATTAAAGCATAAAAAATATTTACATCGCGTTCTTGATTTTATTATTTTTTTAAGATCATTATATAAATCATCGGCATCAACAAAAATACCATTAAAATATTTTTCCATTCCATTTTCAGAATATTTAGAACCAAGCAATACCGTTTGTGGCACGTTTGCATAAATTGCAGTTGCTCCAAGTAAGTGCCCATAAAGTATGCTTGCATACCCCCCCATACTGGATCCCCACATATATAAACGACCTGAACCAGATTTCTCTCTCACAATTTTGAGAATTTCACGCATGGCATCAAACCAAAAAAAGTCACCTTTTTCACCAAGATACCAAGATCCCAGCCCATCAATACCAAAATTGTCAATCGGGCAAACAACATTAAAATTTGGCGACTTAAACGCTGCAGGGATTTTATTATATCCATGTCCATGAAATACAAACAAAATAGGTTTGTTCTCACTCTCAGCAGGTGTGAAATAAAAATCAATATCTCTAACACCAATTTTAATTTTAAAGTCTTGAGTTTCCATGTTCTCATCTAAAATTTATTGCAAAATAACCATACACCATAGCATTCCTAACAATTAAAACATCCATCACTCTCCTCATTAAAGGCGATTAATTTTGTTAAACTAATGCAGGATCATTGAAAGATTAATTTCTGTATTGTATTAATTAATCACAATTAATTTCAATCTTCATTCGAAACTATGTTAATTTGTCAATAATGTATTGAGATATTTTTTTTATATCAAAGTTTTCCTTTGCATAAATTTTCCCAACAGATCGATCAGCAATAGCATTGCTAATCGCTTTGACAGCAGATAAAACATTTTCAAAAATCCAACCACTAGGATAAATATCTTTCGCGCCCTCCCAAGGTAATACTACTGGAACACACCCCGCCGCCGCCCCATCAGCCACAGTAAAATGAAAGCTCTCAAAATCACTAGTGGAGAGCACGTAATCGACCTCTGCATACCACTCAGGCATATCATTTCCATGAGTGTCAAAGATAACTGCCCCTTTCAAAAAAGGATCTTCTTCTAACCGTCTATATTGAGCTTCATACCATGCCATTTCCTTGGGCCTGTTGGCCATCCAAGGGAATTCTTCCGGTCGTTTCCCTTTGATTCGCAGGATATAATCTAAATCTTCCTTGCGTAGCTCACGCAGGATATCCAGTGCCAAGTCGAACCGTTTGCGTTGAGGCACAATCCCCACAAAACCAAGTACCTTACCGTTTGTTGGTTTACGCGGCACGGACTGTAAGGCATCAACATCCACACCATTGAAAATGACTAGCCCATTCTTTTTGAGCACGGGATTCTGTGCAATAGCTTGTCGCAGAATATGTGGCCCTACAAAAATAACGGAATCAAATTTTTCGAATGGGATTTTTGGAAACAAAGCATGATCAATCTCCTGAAGATGCAAGCGTCCAACTAGTTTCTGTTCTTTACGCTTGTTTTTAGCATACCAAATTGCATTACCCAACATCCATTCACAGAAAACTGTATCTGCCTGGGTTATTAATCGTTGGCTTACTGCTTCATTATGATGGCTATGTCCATTCCAGAAATCCAACAAGATTCTGATGCCAGATTTTCCAAAGTAAGGGTAAAAAGGCTTGATGAACTTCAGATCATGGCCCGCAATGAGTACCGTTTTTTGCGGCGCAATATTCGGTGCTTGCTCGGAAGCTGCATTGGGTTTTCGCAATGCCAATGTAGGTTGAATACTTGCCCAGTTGGCCAGTGCGTTCAATGGCATATCAGATTTAAGGCACAGCAGTTGCAGCCCTTGATCAATAGACGTTGTTTCTACAGCCAGACCAGGCCATAGCTGGTTGTCAAGCAAGCTATTGCGCAAAAAACCCAAACGGTTTTGTGGTGCATAACTTGCTGCCCAAGCCAAATCTTCAAAATCTTCGGACTCTAGCTGCTCTAGTGCAAAGGAATCAGCCAGCAGCCAAAGTTGGCCAGCCTGAGGTTGCGCTTCCGATGAGCTCTTGCAAATCATTCCTGCTTGCTCAAGCAGCGCTTTTGCACCCGCACCCCATTGATCCGCCACGACGACGGAAGGCCACAGCGTCTGTTTAAGCAGCTGTAGTGCAAATGCTTCTGCGATGGTGCCTGCATAGACATGCAATGCAGGAGCTTGTGGCGCAGCAATCACCATGCCTGCTGTACGGAACATTTGCACCAGGCGGTGCTGTGTTGTATGCGCTCGCATCACAGCACGCGCACCACGTAAAGCAATACGCCATCGATAAGCAGGATGACGCAGCAAGTTTTCTAAGGCTTGGGCAGCATCAGTTTCTGTTTGAATCACATGTGCGGCACCTTCCAGATAACGATTCATACCCAAAGCGGGGCCAGAGACCAACGGAGTGCCACACGCAGCACTTTCCATGACTCTGCGAGAGAACATCGTGGGAGAATCCAGTACCGAATTCACATTAATCTGTACGGGGTGAGCCTTATAGGCCTGAATCATCTCCGTATAGCTCAGGCCACCAGCCACATAGCCACCAAGTCCGCTTGGATACTTATAAGGCGAATCAGGATCAGCATGCTGACGGTCATAGATCGACAGCCCCAGTGGGGCTGCAGCGCTCATGATCTTGTCCATGTACTCGGTACGCTCTGGATACCGTGTACCGTAGTAAGTGCCGCCATAGGCAGCTGTGTTCTGCCACTGTCTGGAAGATGGCAACAGATTATGAATTTGAGGTGAAGCGTAAAACGGGCAGCTACTAGCTGTTAGCGTCTTTGCATTGGGGGTCGCTAGATAAGGGATGATACGGCGGCTATCGGTCGTAAATACATGGTCGCACAAACTGGCAGTTTTTCGGAAACGTTCAAAGTGAACTGGATCTTCTTTGTTCCAAAAAATGGTAGGTATATTATTTTGGCGGCAATATTTCAACAACGCTTCAATGTATTTAAATTCCTCATCACTGTAATAACCCACCTTACGGTGCCATTGCCCCCCATTACCTTTCCAAGCAGACTCTACAAACAAAGCATCTATTGTTTTTTTAGCTAATTCATCGCACCAATTATCAGGTGAAAGCGGCAACGTTTTGATTGCACTGGAGACGGTATCTGTAGTGAACTGGTCAGCAATCAGTCCAATAGTCAGTTCATCTAATTGCTTCGCAGTACTTTGTACAGGTACGGCCGCCATACGTGATTCACGACACACCCTTTCTAGAACAGCTGCATAGGTGCGCGTTACGCTGTTCCAGCTACGTTCTTTTTCGGTCCATGCTCGCGCAGCTTTGCCTAGGCGCTTACGCTCTATAGGGTTGTGCATTAAGCTACGCAGCACTTGAGCTAGATCTTGGACGTTATTCTTACGGAAAAGAATGGCACGCTCATTATCACCGGCCATTATTTTGTGAGGCGATACATCAGAGAGCACTACCGCTTTACCCATAGCCATCGCTTCCAGTGGCTTAAGTGCCGAAACCATTTCAGTAACAGGCAACGAAAGCCGCGGTACAGGCATGATGTCCATGCACGACAAATAGCGAGGCACTTCATCAAATGGAACGCGCCCCGTAAAGCGGCAATGCGTTTCTATATCAAGTTTTTTGGCATGTGCTTTAACTGAATCAATAACCTTACCATCACCCACTAGAACAAAGATAAAGTCTTCTCCTTGTTGGACCAGCAAAGCCAGCGCTTCAAGCAAAAGCTCCAAGCCTTCATAGGCTACTGCACTACCGGCATAACCAATAACTGGTACCCCTGACCTAAGACGAAGCTCTTTAGCTATCGCTGCATCTACAGGTGCAGGCACAAAACGATCAATATCGACTGCATTAGGTACTAACACAATTCGATCTCGAGGCACCCCCCAACTTGATACTTCACTAGCAAGCTCTTCGGTCAGCGTAATCACCAAGTCTGCCTCAACGGCAGCTTGCTGCTCCAGCTTGCGCATTAGGTGATACCGCTCTGAATCAGCCCAGTCAGGCTGCGTAGAAGCTTGCGTTACCTCCCACAAACCACGAATTTCGTAAATAAATGGCAGCCCAAGACGCCGGGCCGCCATTAGCGCTGGTAATGCTGTAATGTGGTTTGAAGCTGCAACAATGACCTCAGCCCCGCTGGTTTGTGCCTCTCGCACATAATGGTCTGCAGCTTCTGCAAGATAGTAGTCAAGTGGTGTGTTATTCAAATTCCAACCAGCAACAGCTGCGTAGGTAATGCCATCCACTACGGTTTCATGATAGCCTCGGTTCAAACCAGCAACACCTGCATCCCAAGGAAAACCTGGCCGCGTGGTTGCCCGGACCTTCCAACCAGACTTTTGCAAGCCAACGGCAATGCCATGTGAGCGGGTAGCGTAACCATTGGTCGCGTGTGGCACTGATTGATGCAGACAATAGAGTACGTGACCACGCCGTGTAAAGAAACCGGGATTCGGCTGTCGAGGGGGAACTATCCACCCACTTTTCAGCCGCACTAAACCATCAACCAAAGCTTTGAAATCACGTTTCTTCTTATCAAATCTTTCACCTCGTTGCAGCATCGCATTTAGTGCCTTTTGAGTGACACTTAAACGCCCATATTTATAAAAACCTTGGCTGGCATCAGAAAAACTTGTAGGAAATAGAATATTTTTGATTTCAGATTTCCCTATATTTTCTAAAGTTCCAATTGACAAAGAACAAGAAACTCCAGCACCAAGAGACAAAATTCCCTCATTTTTTATTTGACTACATCCTAATCGCCGCTCACACAGCTTAACATTAGCAACGAAATATGCTTCGCCTAATTGTTGTCCAAGACGCTTGTACATTTCCAGTGCCGTCAAATAATTGCCACTAGCATATTCTGCTGCTGCAATTTTTACTTGGGATGTCTTCATGTTATTTTCAAATCAATGCCGCAAAAGTTTTTCCGAAAGAAGTTTAAGCTTCAAATTTTAAAAAATTCGAAGCTTAAACAATTTCATATTTTTCGTATCTACAGTGTTTAAGACAACAATCCTACAGCATCAATCACGCTTGCATGCTTTTCAAGCTTTGAAGCCACATCTATAAATGGGCGGTGTTTGACCAACACACAAACCACATCCGCTGATTGGAGTGCATCCTCCAAAGATGCGAGGCGCATTTGAGGCTGTGCAATTTTGGAAGGCAGTGCTTCAATATTTGGTTCAACCGTAAGCACTTGGCAACCCAAATTAGCCACCTGTTTGGTAACAGCTACTGCAGGGCTTTCGCGCAGGTCATCAATATCAGGCTTAAATGCCAAACCTAAGCAAGCTACCTTGATATCCTGCATTGTGCTTCCGGGCTTTTTAGCCATGGCATCCACAATGGCAGACTTGACCTTTTCCAGCACCCACTCAGGCTTGTAGTCATTCACCTCACGCGCAGTACGAATGATTTTGGCTTCGTCCGGGTTGCTGGCAACAATAAACCAGGGGTCAACGGCAATGCAGTGGCCCCCCACACCAGCACCGGGCTGCAAAATATTGACGCGAGGGTGGCGGTTGGCCAGCGCAATCAACTCCCACACATTAATACCTTGCTTGTCGCAAATCATGGAAAGTTCATTGGCAAAGGCGATGTTGACGTCACGAAAGCTGTTTTCTGTGAGTTTGCACATTTCTGCGGTGCGTGCATTGGTCACAATGCACTCGCCTTCTACAAAGGTTTTGTAAAGGGCTACTGCCATAGCGCTGGCTTTTTGCGTCATACCACCAATGACGCGGTCATTGGTCACCAGCTCACGCACCACTTGCCCTGGCAGCACGCGCTCAGGGCAGTGGGCCACTTGCACATCGGCCTCTTCACCAGCCTGCTGAGGGAATGTCAAATCTGCACGAGCTTCAGCCAGCCAGGCAGCCATTTGCTCTGTAGCACCCACGGGCGAGGTAGATTCCAACACCACCAAATCGCCTTTTTTCAGCACTGGAGCAATGGCCTTGGCTGCAGATTCGATATAGCTCAAGTCTGGCTGGTGTCCATCTTTAAATGGTGTAGGCACGGCAATTAAGAACGCATCTGCTGCTTCAGGCTTGGTGGTGGCACGCAGCCAGCCATCTGCCACCGCTTTTTGCACCAGTACATCCAGCTCAGGCTCCACAATATGAATCTTGCCCTGGTTAATGGTATCTACGGCATGTTGATTCACATCTACGCCAATGACTTTTTTCTTGCGCGATGCAAACAAGGTGGCGGTAGGCAGGCCAATATAGCCAAGGCCGATCATGGAAATAGTTTCAAACATTTTTTTCCTTTTTAGGTTTTAAAATTTATTTCGATTTTATCCGTTGTTGGACAACGTTTCCTGCAACAGCAGGCCATGCTGCATGCCAAATGCTTGCAGTATTTCTGTAATGCGCTGGGCTGATTTTCCATCACCATACGGGTTATGGGCATGGGCCATGGCTTGATAGGCACTTTGATCATCCAGCAGAGCATTTACATTTTGAATAATTGCCTGGCTATCCGTACCCACTAGTTTGACGGTGCCTGCCTCTACAGCTTCAGGCCGCTCTGTGGTGTCACGCATAACTAATACGGGCTTGCCCAGTGAAGGTGCTTCTTCCTGCACACCGCCAGAATCCGTGACCAGCAAGGTGCAGCGATCCATCAGATACACAAAGGGCAAATAGTCTTGCGGCTCAATCAGATGCACATTGGCGACACCGCCCAAAATACGGCGTACAGGTTCTTGCACCTGTGGGTTCAGATGTACGGGGTAAACGATTTGTACATCACCGCGCTGCGCCAGTGCAGCCAGCGCATGGCAAATATTTTCAAAACCCTGACCAAAATTTTCACGGCGGTGGCCAGTGACCAAGATCATGCGCTTGGTTTTGTCCAAAAAGCTAAAGCGCCTTTCAAAGGCTTGCGTCAAATTGACATCTGTACGAATACGCTCTACCACCTGCAGCAAGGCATCAATCACCGTATTACCGGTGATATGAATGGTATTTTCATCTATACCTTCCAGCGTTAAGTTGGCCTGAGACTTTATGGTAGGTGCAAAATGAATATCTGCAACCCTGCCAGTAAGGCAGCGATTCATTTCTTCAGGCCATGGCGAGTATTTATTGAATGTACGTAAGCCTGCTTCTACGTGCCCTACTTTGATTTTTGCATAATAGGCAGATAAGCTGGCAGCTAAAGTGGTGGTGGTATCACCATGTACCAAAATAATATCTGGTTTCCACTGCTTATAAACATCACGCATGCCCAGCAGCACATTACTGGTAATGTCATACAAGTCTTGACCGGGCTTCATCAGGTTCAAGTCAAAATCTGGCTTAATATGGAACAAGTCAAGTACTTGATCCAGCATTTGTCTGTGCTGACCAGTTACACATACTTTGGCTTCAAAATCACTGCATGCTTCCAGCGCTTTCACCAAGGGAGCCATTTTGATGGCCTCAGGCCGTGTACCAAATACGGTTAATACTTTCATGAATCTTCCCATCAAATAATTAATCAGCCTGTTTTTTTCTAAAATCTTTAACTTCCTGCGAAAGCTTCCAGGGCATAGACATCCACCCGCTGAGCGACTTCGAGTTCTTGATCATGCAAGCACCTAAGCGGTATGAAAGATGCTGCTTTACTCGCTCGGCTTCATAGGCGTCCATGTATGCAGAAATAGGTGGCAGTTTTTGATTTTCTTTTTTCTCTTGGTCTTGCCTGAATTTTTTTACCTCTGCATTCAATGCAAATGGCATACTGAGCCAGCCACTGAAACTTCGGGAATTTGCAATCATGGTACTACCCAGCCGGTAAGACAGTTGCTGCTTTACACGCTCTGCTGCACCGTAATACTCTTTTAAGTCCGTCTTTTTAGATGAATGCTTCTTGTACTTTTGACTTTCCAGAAAATAGCGCTCCAGCTCTTCTTGCACAATATGCAGTTGTTTAAGCAACAAGTCATTTTCTTCTTTGAGTTCAGTGACAGAGGCATCCGTTTTTTGATTTGATGGCGTTTTAGCCAGCTGTTCTTGGTGTGCTTTGATTTTTTTCTGCTCTGCAGCTAACTGATCTTTATCCTTTTTGTTAGTTTGCTGCTCAGCAGATAGTTGCTCTTGCAATTTTTTTACTTGTGCGGTCAGGTTTTCCAGATTTTTTTTATCTTCTTTGCCTTGAAGGTAAAGTTTTTCTAATTCTTCCTGCACTTTATGCAGCTGTTCTAAAAGCAGTGCATTTTCTTCTGCGCTTTTCAGTTGTGTCTGCAAAGCGCCCTGCTCTTGCTTGGCTGCCTCTGCCATGGTTTGTGTCTGCGCTTGCAACTGATGCTGCAGGTTTTGCACTTGCTGGCAGTTGCTGCGGTATTGCAGCTGTGCTGCAACAAAGCTGGCCCATGCCTGCTGCAATGCAGCAGCATCTGCCGCAGGTGCTGACATGGCGACGTTGGTCAATGGCAGGTTGGCGGCGGCTTGCATCTCTTCATACAGCTGCAATGCGTCAGCCTGCGTGTGTACCAGCTGTTCAATCAGCCAGTTGGCCAAGCCATCTGTGCTGGGTTGGGTGGTGGCAGATGGCTGGGTTTGTAGTTCTGTGCTGGCCAGTTGGCTGATGGGCTGTTCTGCTGTGTCAACAGGCTCTTCTGATGCGGCGCTATGGCCTGCCGCTAGCTCCAGTGGCGCGGCTACGCGCTGGTTAATTTGCTGCACATAGCTTTGGGCAGACTGCGCCACTTGCTTGGCATGTACCAAGAAGCTGCGCTCTGGGTTGCGCAGGTGGAATTGCAGCAGGGCCTCGTTATAGGCTACCCAGCTTTGCACTTTGGCGTTAATGCTTTCAGGCGATGCATCTGCACCACTTTGCAGGCATTGCTGGTAGATGTTGTGAAGATCGTCATACACCAGCATGAACACGGTGTGCTCACTTTGCTGTTGCCAGAAGTCCAGCAAGTGTACGGCTTGCGGGTCCAGCCAGGCCCACAGGGGCTGTTCCATATTGCCCAGCACCAGGTCCAGCACCAGGCTTTGCCACATGGGGGATGCTTCCACGCTTTCAATGCTTGTAGGCACTTGCCCATTGCTCCATTGCAGGCCATGGGCTTTGAGTAATGTCTCAGTCAGCGCCTGGGCAGAAAGCTGTTCACGGCGGGAAGGCAAGGCTTCTTGTACGCCTGCGGTTTTCAGCAGATCAAACACTTGCTGTGCCTGTGCGCTGGGGTGGGCCACCACCAGTATGTGGTTGGCTGCGGCTTTTTTTACGGTTTTTTTAGTTTTGCTCATTGTCATTCTGGGCTGCTGCGCTACGGGGGTAGATGCCGTAGCGGGGGCTGCTGCCTGCTGCGCAGGCATGGGCTGCAAGCCGGTATGGGTGCGCGGTTGCGTTATGCCTGCCTGAGCATGTGCTTGGGCAGACTGTGGTTGCATTTTTTTGCTGCGTTTTCTGCGCTGGTCTTTGTGCGGGCCAGTTGGCGCAGCGCCCTGCTTGGCTTGCGCTTGGGTTTTGGTCTTTTTTTGGCCAACTGACAGGGGGTGTTGGGTTCGCTCCATTTTTGTCTCTGTAATAGGGTTGGGCGGGAGAAATGCTTGAAAGAGAAAAACCGTGGCACTCAAAGCCGGGCAAACGAAAGCCTTGCTTTTAGTACTGAAGGCAAGGCTTTACATATTTACCAACTGCCAAAGACCACCTTGGCGCTGACGGCGATCTGGTAGAGGATTTGCGTCATGTCTTTCCAGAACTGACGTTTTTTCTCATCCACCTTAGGCAGCACCAGAATCTGGTCACCCGGCTGAATATTGGTATTGGCAAACAGGCGCTTGGGGTTGACCTGTTCAAAAGAGCCATCACGGCGGGCCACCACTACGCGGGCGTTGTCTGCCATCTGGGTAAAGCCACCGGCGCGGTCGATATAGCCTTCCAGGCTCAGGTTGTTTTCATAGGCCACGGCATTGGGGAACAGCACTTCACCGCTGACGAGCACGATGTCGTCCTTACGGGGAATGCGAATCACGTCTCCGTTTTCCAGCAGGATGCTGCTTAGCTGGCTGGCCTTGGCAATTTGCACCTGGCCAATGGGCTCAATTTTTTTGGCGCGCTCTACCCACTGCAGAGCCAGGTCTGCCTCTTCGGTGCGCAGGCGGGCTTCTTCGCTGCTGCCGCTGCGGGCGGTGAGCAAGCTCATTTCCAGGTTGTGCAGGCTGGTTTGCAGCATTTCGCGCTGGCGCTGCTTCACGCTTTCGCGGAAAAGCTGCACGCTTTGCATGTCTGAGTGCTGGCGCGGCTGAATGCGCTGCAGCAGTTCACCCATGGGGGTGCCGTAGGGCAGCACGTATTCCTGGGCGCTGTCGTGTTCACCTTCTACGCGCACGGTGATGGTGCCGGGCTTTTTGTCAGCGGTAAATTCCAGCTCGTCACCATCACTCAGGGCAATGGCCTCAGCATCTGTCAGCGGGTAGTACTCCACATTGCGCAGGCTGCCGGTGTTGCGCACCACGCGCACATGCGTTGCCAGGGGCAAGGGTTTGGCCAGCTGCATGAGCTGCGCCACGGTTTGCTGCTCGCCCTTGAATTCAAAGCGCTTGGCATTCACCACCAGGCCTTTCACGCTGATGCGCTTGCCGTTGGCGGGTACAAAAATCACATCACCATCTGCCAACTGCACCATGGGAATGGTGCCTTGCAGCAAAAAGTCATACAGGTTGAGTGTGGCCTTGACCTGCTCACCGCGCTTGACCTGCACCTGCAGGTAGCTACCGCGCTCAGGGTCTACGCCACCGGCAATGTCCAGGTAGTGCAGCACGCTGTCCATGCTGGTGCCGTTGTACAGGCCGGGGCGGTTGACATTGCCGCCCACAAACACACGCACGGGCTGGGCGGCGGCCAGCGTGGCGTAACTGCTGACGTTATTGCGGAATGCCTTGCGCACAGCGGTCTGCACCACGGTTTGCAGCTCGTTGTTGCGCACGCTCAGCACCGGCACAGGGCCTACGTGGGGCAAAAAGATGTTGCCGCGCGGGTCTACGGTGAGTGTTTGCTCAAAATTGAACGCCCCCCACAGGCGGACCTGAATCTGGTCCCCAATGGCAATGGCGTAGTCTGGGTTGAACTGCATGGCCCCGGGCGCGCTGAAGGCGCCGGTAAACAGCTGGGCACCAAATACATCACTGGCCTGGTTGCGCAGGTGGTCTTCCGTCAGCAAGGCGCTGGGGGGCATGGGTTTGCTGGCAGGAGTGGTGTTAGCCATTGCTGGGTAGCCCAACATGGCTGCAGCTTGTGGGTCTGCAGGGGTGCTTGGCTGCTGCCTGCTGGCAGAGGCTGAAGCAGACTGGGCCGTATTGCTGCCGCCCATCAGCGCTTCATAAGCCAATTGCGCATGGGCGGTTTGCAAACCAAGGGCAAGACCAACAGCGGCCAGCCAGTGCCAACGCTGTGTGCAGCGCTTGACTGCTTGCATAAAAGGAGTGCTTTGCACTGGTGCAATGCCGCTTTTCGGGTGAAATGTATGTGAATGCAAGGTTTTATCAGCGCTAGCAGCTACAGAAAAAGTAGTTTTATTGGTCAGCTTGTTCATGGTGCGAGTGGTCATACGCTGCGCCTCAGTCCTTGTGGTCACGAACAATGGCCAGCAGCAAGCTGGCAACCCCGGCAAGTAGCAAGATCACTACCACCCAGACGGTGGTGGTGTACAGGCGGCGAGGCTCTGTGGCCTCCTGAGGCAGATTGGGCTGCTGCAGTACCGAGACTTTTTTCAGGGTGCGGGTGGCTTCCAGCCTGCCCTGCTCCAGCGCGGTGATGGCGGTTTTGTACATATCCAGCGCAAACTGGGCCTGCAGTTCCAGCTGGGCGTAGGCTTCTGCCGTGCGGTTCAAGGTTTTGCCGCCGGGGGCGGCCAGCTTGGTCTGTTCTTGCTCAATCTGTTTTTCCAGCGCTTTGATGCGCTGGTTCAGCAAGACGATGTTGGGGTGGTCTTCCACCAGATAAGCCTGCAGGGCACTGCGCTGGGCCTGCAGGTCTGCCAACTGGCCTTGCAGGTTGCCGATGATGGAGGCCACCACCTGGGCGGCAGCTTCAGGCGATATCAAGCGCTTGCTTTCCTGAAAGCGCAGCAGCTCCTGCCGGGTGCTTTGCACTTTGTCATGCAGCAGCTGCACTTGCTGCGAGAGAAAGTCCACCTGGTCCTGCGCAATGGCATGGGCCAGCTGGTTCATAAAGCGCTCCCCCTCTTTAAGCAGCGCCTGGTTAATGCGCTGGGCAATTTCAGGCTCATAGGCCTGTGCCTTGAGCACAAGCACGCCCGCAAATTCATCAAACTCCACGGCTACGCGGCGCAGGTAGTAGTCGTAAAAGCTTTCCGCACTTGCTTCTGCCCCCCACAGGCGAGAGAACCAGTCGCCCTGCCCGGCAAAGTGCTGACGTAGCTGCAGTTGCTCGTCGAGCTTTTCAGCCATGTCGGGCGAGCGCAGGTGCTCACGCAGCAGCAGCTGGTCGGTACGGTTGCCGCCAGAGGCGCCAGAGATCAGGCTGCCCAGGTCTATCTGGCTGCCGCTGTGCAAATTGGTGCTTTGAATGATGAGGCGCGATTCAGACACATAGCGGTCTGAGGCAATGCCTAGCCAGTAAATGGCGCTGCATGCGCAGGCAATGGCCGTGACTGCACGCAGCGGTTTTTTGCGCAGCCACTGCAGGCTGCGCGTGGTGAGAGAGGCAATGGCAATGGTCATGATCGGGAAAGAGAGATGCTGTCGTGGTAGGCGCGGATGGCGTCGTCAACCTGGTCAAACCAGTGCGCTGTGCCGTTATGCAGCCAGATGCCTGCCTGGCAAAAGTCTTTGAGCGTTTTTTCGCTGTGCGAGACCATGATCAGGCTGGCTTTGCCCACTTTGTCTTTAAATGCCTTGGCGGCTTTTTGCTGAAATTGCTTGTCGCCCGTGGCTGTCACTTCGTCTGAGATATACACATCAAAATCAAAAGCCAGTGACAGGCCAAACTGCAGGCGTGACTTCATGCCTGAGGAGTAGGTGCGCACGGGGCGGTCAAAGGCTTCACCAATTTCGGCAAAGGCCTGTACCTGCTCCACAATGCGAGGAATCTCATCTTCCAGCCCATGGATGCGCGCGACAAACTTGGCGTTCTGGCGGCCCGTGAGGCTGTGCTGAATACCGCCACCAAAACCCATGGGCCAGGAGACATTGCAGTGGCGAATCACTTCGCCTTTGGTGGGATAGTCCACGCCACCAATAATGCGCAGTAAGGTGGATTTACCCGCCCCGTTACCGCCTACCAGGCCCACGCTGCAGCCGGTGGGAATATTCAGGTTCACGCCGGTGAGCACCCAGGGGCCCATGCCATGCTCGGTGAAATAGCGCTTATGTACGTCAATCACTTCAATCATTGCATCACCAAGCGCTGGGTATAGCGGCGAAACAGGGCAAGCCCCATGAAGTTCAACACCAGTGCACAGCCATAGGCATAGCCTACGTCCAGCCCGGTAACAGCATGGTAGTAAGGTGCAAAGCCAAGGCGCGCAGCCTCAATGGCGTGGGCGAGGGGGTTGTAAAGCAGCCAGTCCAGATAAGGCTGCCGCACCATAGACAGAGGGAAGATGACACCAGAGATCATCATCAGCGGCATCATGATGAAGCCAATGATGCGCTCCAGCTCTGGCACCAGCTTGATGAGTACGGCAAAGCACATGCCCAGGCCCAGGCCGCACAACCAGGCGAGCAAAAAGGCTTCCAGCACCAGCAGTGGCGCAGCGGGCAAGGCCATCCAGCCAAAAATTCCGCCCACAGCAAAAACCGCTGTACTGATGACGAGCATGGTGACGCCTTCAAGCACGGCGCGGACCAAGGCAACATCAGACGGGCGTACTTGGCGATAGGCAAACAATGCAGAGTTGGCGTCTACGGCGTTCTGGACTTGAGACACCGTGCGTTTGAACGTCATGAACACCAGCATGCCGATGGCAATCCACAGCGGCGTTTCTATGCCTCCGATATGCCGCACGCGGATGACGGTAAAGATCAAAACCAGCCAGAGGATATTGACCACTGGCTCCAACACGACCCAGCCCCACGCAAACCGGGAGCTGAACATTCTGACCAATGCCTCTCGTAGAAACAGTGCTTTCCAGACAGCCGCTGCTCTTTGAAGGTTATTCATGGAAAACAAAAGTTCAGCCGTTTGGCTGAACTTTTTTAGGTTGTGAAAAAAGCGTTCGCACCATATCACAAAATGTATTGGTAACCTATCACAGACAAGGTTGTTAACAAAGTGTTTGCAAGCTTGCATGGAATTCACCAAGTGCGCCTTAAATGGATTGCTCCCCCACTGGATTCCTCTCCTGCTTTGTGCTAGCTTTTTCTGCTTCTCCCTCGGGCATTCACCCCTTCCCCCTCTGGGGGAAGGCAGGGATGGGGGCCGTGCATG
>ERZ1034913.555-NODE-555-length-28967-cov-7.278431_pt1 | contig 28967 bp, 29 predicted proteins | sample MGYA00520697_ERZ1034913 | MGnify/ENA primary metagenome ERZ1034913 (study PRJEB33766, sample SAMN09781786) | gut metagenome | biome: gut microbiome | host: Homo sapiens | place: Madagascar | study: EMG produced TPA metagenomics assembly of the PRJNA485056 data set...
TAAATAAAAATAAAAATAAAGCAGAGGAAAGCAGAGGAAAAAATGCGCAGCGCACGCGCTGCGCTCTTTGCCGCTCCCGCCGCGGCGCGGACAGAACACCGTGGAAAAATTTTTATCAAAACTCTTAACAAAAACACAACGAAAAATATGTTAAAAATTATGTATTGACTTTTGGGGTAATTTTATGCTAAACTATTTTAGCAAGGAAAAACAGTTTGCGATAGCCGAAAAAATATATCAAAAGGCGGCATGAATTATTGCTTTGACGGCTGCTTAACTGTTTTAGCAAGGAGAAAATATTATGGCATACTCGCTGGAAAAGATAGCGAAGGAATTCGGGATAAGCAAGTCGGCTGTTTCGTTCATCATAAACGGCAAGGCGGCGGAGAACAGAATAAGTCCTGAGCTTGAGGAAAAGGTAAAGGAATTTTGCGAATCGGTGAATTACCGACCCAACATTCATGCGCGGCGCATGAGCAGCCGCATTGTCGGGAACGTCGGACTGCTTATCAACGAGAGTATGCTCGCGGACAGGGAAAACCCGTTCTCCGACCAGATTATAAGCGAGATTACGGGCGGCGCGGTGCTTGCCGCGGCGAAAAAAGGCTTTAGAGTCACAATTCAGCTGTACGACAGCTCTATGGACGAGGAAAAGGTCTTTGAATGGCTGCGTAACCGCGAGGTTGACGGACTGATATATTACGGAGATTCGTTCGACTGGGACTGGATGAAATCGTTTCTGGAGGAAAAACGCTGCGTTGTGGGAATCGGTATCGAGCCTATGGACGGCGTTTCGACCGTGAACATAAACAACTCCGAAATGATGTATGAGCTGACGCGGCGGCTTGTTCGGCGCGGCAGAAAGCAATATTGTTATGTTACGGGAACGGACAGCTATGTGGGATATACAAGACTTCTCGGAATGTATGACGCCATGAAGGAGGGCAGAGCCGAAGCGGGAGAAGAATTCGGACTTGCAAACCATTTTTGCGCGGACTTTTCGGAGGACAAGGCGTATGCCGAATTTATGAAGATACCGCTTAACTTTGACGCGGTAATATGCGAGAATGATGATATGGCGGTCGGCGCTCTGCGCGCGCTGCGGGAACGCGGGGTAAGGATTCCGGAGGATGTGAGCATTATCGGCGCGGACAACATCAAGGCAACGGCGTATACCGACCCGCCGATTACGACCTTTGACAATATGAGTACGGAGCTTGGCAAAACGGCGTTTAACGAGCTTTACAGACTGATAAACGGCGAGAAGTCCCGCGCGACAGAGCTTAAAAGCAGAATAGTAGAGAGAAATTCAATATAAATCAAAAGATGGGGATGTAAAAAAGGTAATTGACTTTTTTACAGCGGCGGGCAAACCAAATTTTTCGGCGATAGGTACAATTCCCGCCGAAAGCGCCAAAGAACGGAATAAAATTAAAAATAAATATACAAAAAGGGCGGCGGTTCGACCGCAAATCGGAGGACGGCTCAAGCCTTATGGGCTAAGCGTTCAAAAAGATTATGACTTTTTAATCACAAGGCATATCGGATTTAACTCGCGTGCGCCTAATCGGTCGGCTTGGCGGATTGCTTGGCTTGGAAAGACTGAAAATCCGATTTGAAATTTGTCGGACGGCTTCCCTAATAAAATTTATTGCTTACTGCTAAACCGGTTAAGCAGAGAGGAGAAATGAAAAATGGATTACAAGGATTACAAAACCTGCCGTGCGGTTGTTATAGAAAGACCGCATTACGCAAACCTTAGGGAAATCAAGCTGACCGAGCCGAGAGAGGACGCATACATATGCCAGACCCTGTTTTCGGCTATCTCAACGGGAACTGACATGAAAACGTACAAGGGGATGCAGCACCCGGAGCAGTGCTATTATCCGCTTGTTCCGGGCTATGAGACAGCGGGTATAGTTGTGGCAAAGGCGCCGGGCGCAAGAGCCGACCTTGAAATCGGCGACCGCGTAATGATTAACGAGTGCCGTCAGTACGGAGACGTATGCGCGGCATGGGGCGGCGGCAGCGAGTTCACAATCAAGGATTCGTTCACGACAAACAACCAGTTTGACTACAGCGTAAAGCTGCCTGACAACGTAACCTATGAGCAGGGCGTTTTGGCGTACCTTGCCTGCGTTCCGCTGAAGGGAATAAAAAGACTGACCCTCCGTCCGAACGAAACAATCGTTGTTATCGGCGCGGGCATGGTCGGTATCTCGGCTATTCAGGAGCTGAAAATACTTGAGCCGACGCTTCAGGTAATCTGCATAGAGCGCAACGCGTTCAGAAGGAGCATTGCGGAGAACTATGCCGATATAGTTACGTCGCCGGAGAACGCGATAAGCGTGATTTCCGACGCGACAAACGGCAAAATGGCGGATCAGCTTATGGAGTGCTCGGGCAATCCCGAGGTTGTAGGCACGCTGCACCAGTACATCAAGGACGGCGGCTGGGAGGACGACGACCGCCCCGCACACATCCATCTCCAGGGCGATTACCCCGACAGAATTATATTTGACCACTATCACAGATGGTTTGTAAAGAACGCGACAATCACAATGACCTGTGCGCTCCGCGCGGGCTGCAAGGAGCAGGTTCTAAAGTGGATTTCGGAGGGCAAGTTTGACACCTCCAAGCTGCCGTACGAGGTATGGGGCGTTTCAAAGGTTAAAGAGGCGTTCGAGCATCAGGAAAAAGCGGGCGCTGACTGCTTTAAGATACTGCTTGACTGGAGCAAATAGGAATCGGGCAAACCGAAGCATTTTTCTGTCCCTCGGGCAGATAGTGTAAAAAATTTTGACTGAAAGGAGCGATACCATGAAATTCGGAAATGCGGCATGGGGTTTCCGCGAACTGGAGCTTGAAGAGCAGCTGAAAATCACAAGCGGAATGGGTCTTAAAATCCACGAGCTGGGGATTGCCAATGCCGAAACGGACATAAAGACTGACGCGTCGGACGCGGAGCTTGAAAGCGTGCGCGCGCTTTATGAAAAATACGGAATCGGGCTTTTGTGCGCTGCAACGGGTAACGATTTTACCTGCGGAAACAGCGACGACGTTGAAAAAATCAAGCGCGTGACGGATATGTGCGCCGTACTCGGCGTAAAATACCTCCGTATATTTGCGGGTTTTTCGCACAAGGAGGAGGTCACGGGCGAGCGTTGGAAAACAATGGTCGAAAGCCTTAACCGCTGCGCGGAACACGCAAAGAAAAAGAATGTTGTGCTTGTTGTCGAAACGCACGGCGGAGTTGACGGCTTTGACGGCGGCGAGGTCGAGCATTTTAACTCGGTCACGACCTGTGCCGGTACGCTGAAAAGACTGCTTGACGAGCTTGACGAGAGCATAATGTTCAACTATGACCCCGCAAACCTTTACGCGGTGGGACACAGCGACCCAAGCGAGGTCTATGAGCTGCTGCGCGGCAGGGTTGCGTACGTTCACCTCAAAGACTTTAAGACAATGCCGTCGGGTCACAAAAAGCCTGCGGCGTGCGGAGAGAGCGGGATGGACTGGAAAAAAATCGCGGCGGGACTGAAGGGTTTTGACGGCCCTCTGCTCTTTGAGTATGAAATTCCGTCGGATTTGGAGGACGGACTCAGACGTTCCTACGAATTTGCAAAAAAAGTTTTTAATGAATAAAAAATATAAAGGAGACGAAAAATGAAACCGAAAATTATTTTTATGCCTCACGCAAATATTCAGTATTCGCAGCTGGCGCCGGAGAAAAGACAGTGGGTTATGAAGAACTGCTACGAAAAGCTGTTTGACATAATCGCGGACGGAGATTACAAGATTGCCTTTGAGGCAAGCGGCATCACAATCGAGGAGATGTCAAAACAGGCGCCGGAGGTGCTTGCAAAGCTGCGCGCGCTTGTTTCGGATGGCAAAATCGAGCCTGTCTGCTCACCGTACATTCACTTTATGCTGTCGAATATTCCGAAGGAGCTTTGTCTGCACTCGCTCAAACACTCAATAGAGGTTTGGGAGAAGTACGCGGGCAAGCGTCCGAGAATCGGCTGGAACCCCGAGTGCGGCTGGGCAAGCTATATCCCCGACGTATACAAGGAGGCGGGACTGGAGGCTCTTGTAATGGACGCCGATTCGTTCCTGCTCTCGTTTGACGAAATCCGCAAGGCTACGGGACTTTCGTATGACGTTGAGGGTCACTCCAACAAGAATCATCTGTTCAAGATTGAGGAATACATAAAGGATAAGCCGGAATTCCTCAAATACATCACCAATCCGTCATATGCGCCGAACGGTCTTAAAATGATTTTCCGCAGCGACTGTATGGCAAACCTTCTGCTGTGGTACCTTATGGGCGCGACCGAGGGACTGCGCGAGGAGCCGATTAACATGGGCGAGATAAAGACCATGCTTGCGGCTTGGCAGGACAGAATAAAGGCGAGCGGCACGTTTATCATGCCGTATGCCGAGGACGCGGAGTACATCGGCTCAAGCGCGTACTTCTATGTAAAACAGTTCAACCAGGCGCGGTTCTTTGAGGAGGAGCCGGGCAGCGTGGGCAGATTTAAGGAAATCCTTGACGCGGCAAAGGCAGCGGGATATGAGTTTGCGACCCCGTCCGAGGTTTTGGAGAGCGGCAACGTATTCGAGAACGAGTATGTCGAGAATATAGAAAACGGCGTCGCATGGCACGGCGGCACGGCAAAGGCGTGGGCGAATACCGAGTATTCAAGGATTATGGACCCGGTATGCCTTGCAATCTTCAACGGTATCAATACGGTTAAGGAGAGAACGGGCAACACGCTTGACCTTGACAATGCGCTGAAGGCGCTTGCGTCCGCGTGGGTTTCCGACTCGCGCTGGCCTCCGGCGCCGACCTCACCGGGCAGATTCAATGTTAAGGAATCGATTGCGGATATGTTCCTTGCGAACGAGTGCATAGAGAAGGCGATGGAGAAGGCGGGAATCGCGAAAAAGCGCGCTCTCTATTCGCCGTCGCTTATGAAAACACAAATTGAGGCTATCGAAAGAAAGCTCATGGAAATGGAGTATTTCGGTGAATAAGAATATTCACGGGCGTGCGGCGAAACCGCACGAAAACAGTATTTGCGCAGAGGAAAATCCGCAAAACGACCCTTGTACGGGCAAAGTCCCCAAAAAGGAAATAAGGCTTGCGCATTTTCAGATAACAAAGAACTGCAACCTCCGCTGTCCGTTCTGCGGACAGTGGGGCAGCCGCGGCTTTTTTGCGGACGCAAACGGCTTGGCGCTTTCGCTTGACGAATGGCTTGACGCGGCGCGTCAGCTTGCCATGCTCTCGCCGCGCCCAAAGATTATGCTTTGGGGCGGCGAGCCGCTTGTCTGTCCGTTTTTTGACGAGCTTGCGGCGGCGCTCTGCGATATGGGTTTTACGCTGCAAGCGGTGACGAACGGCGTGCTTATCGACAGGCATATCGATGTAATACGGCGGTACTTTGAACGGGTTTATGTGTCGGTGGACGGACTGCGCGAGGTGCATGACGCGATACGCGGAGCGGGCGTTTTTGACAGGGTTGACAAAAATATCCGTATGCTTGACCCAAGCCGCGTGACGATTATGACGGTTGCGACAAAGGAGCTTGACCCCTATGCGCTTGCCGAATATTTTGCCGATTATACGATATATCTGCAAACCATGATAGCGCTCAGCACGGAGGAAATCGCGGAGTATAAGAGTTGGCTGCGCGGCTGCTTTGGCACGGAGGCGAGCGAGATAGACGCGTGGCTCGGCTGCGGCTTTAAGGGCAGCTATGAAAACCTTCCGAAGAACGTGGTTCTTATGCCCCACGGCAGCGAGGCAAGGAACGAATACTGCCTTTCGCCGTTTAAGCATATTCATATTTCGTGGAACGGAAATCTGCTCTACTGTACGGATTTTTACGATTTTTCGGCGGGGAATATCAGAGATGCAAGCATTGCCGATATTTTCGGCAATGAAAAATCAGAGAGATTCAGACGCGAGATTATGAACGGAAAATGCGTAACCTGTCGGCATTGTTCATGGAGAAATAATTCAACCTTTGATTAGCGGGGAGAAAAAACGACTGCCCAAAGGTAGTCCTTAATAAAACAGCAATATATTTTTTGATGAAACGGCATAGCGTTATCTATGCCGTTTTTTACCTTGCTTAACAAAAACACGGCAAATATCAATTTGCCCGGTGCGTTTTCTGCCGATAAGCTGCGCCTACACATATATTCGCTTTATTATACCGGTAAGTCAATCTTGGACTTTATGTAAAGTTTTTATGAGTTTATTATTTATGCATTTTATTTCTTAAATACAAATAAATACTCGTGTGCTATAAGTAAAAAGTTGTATTTTACGCTATTTGTTTTCCAATATCCCGTTGCCCTGCAATTATGTTGTTCTTTTATAATAAGCTCTTTCAGTTTAAATCCTGCATTTTCAAAGATGTGCATTATTTCAAATGACATTGGTATCATACAGCCTTTTTGACGGGTATCCCCCATAAGAATAGAACAGAACTTATCCTTTTTAAGTACACGATAACTTTCTGCTGCAACTTTTTTCATCTCTTCAAGAAAGTCAGGTACTTTTAATAGTGACAAATCTTCATTTATTCCATCGCTGTATTTAATAATATTGGCATACGGCGGATGTGTACAGATTAAATCAATGCTCTTATCGGGTATAAAATCAAGATTTCTTGCATCGCCTTTTTGGATATATACTTTACCCTTTGCAGGCTCGTAGTCAAATGCGGTTTTTTCTTTACATCGTTCAAGCGCAACATCATTTACGTCAACACCGATTATATTTCTATTTAAAAGTTTTGCTTCAACAAGAGTAGTCCCTCCGCCGGCAAATTGGTCAAGGACTAAATCCCCCTCTGCGGAATATCTTAATATAATGTTTCTTGGTATGTACGGTGACCAATTACCGCGCCATTTTGCATCATGAGTAGCCCAATCGCCGCGCTTTGGAAAAGACCAATGCGTAGTCATTTCAAGTTCAAAATCATCAGGCTCCCATTTTTTTATTTTCTTTTCAGCCATTATTTAAAAACCTCATTCATTATACCGTTTTCTAAATCTTTAATGTTATAAATGTGTTCCATAACATCAAACGCTTCTTCAAGGTTGTTTTTTGCACTTGTCCAACCTTTCCCGTCTGTAAACCAAACAAATGTAAAACCGTCTGTTGTATCGGTTTCCAATGCGAGCGTTTTATAACTTCGGGCAGTTTCGTTTAGCTTTGAACCGCCGCTGCCATAGAAGTTAGTTTCAATGCCGTATATCGTATTAGGCGTTTTAATTACAAAATCAAAACGCTTTTCCATTTTTCCCTGATTTGAAATTGCAGATAAGGTTATGCCCCATTTTTCGGTAATCTGATGAATGTACATTTCTTTAAAATATGTTTCATCTTTGATAAATCCGGCTTTTTTAATAAAGCCCTCGACTAAATTTTCCATTAAATGTCCGCCGCGATTTTTCCTGCCGTTTGAATCAAGACCTGTTTCAACTCCCGTAGCATAGTCAACAAGGTTATTTATAATATGATTAGCCATTAAGTCAAATAAACCTGTTTTACGCATAAACACCGTATATTGTTCAACAGACAGATTAGGTCTTTTAAATTGATATGTAAATTCTCCGTCGCCGTCAATAGCATAAATTTCATTTGCTCTGACCGCTAAAAGTATCGGAATACATTTTAATATTTCGGGATATTTTTCAAGCAGAGCTTTAAAATCGGTTTCAATATTTTTTGAGCCAATAAGTGAATTTAATATATTAAGCTCCACCTTTATGCTCTCCACATTTCTATGCACCTTCTCAAAGTCTGTATAATACCTATAATCGGCAATGCTATCACGGAAACCGGATAGCCAAGCTATAAAATCTCTATTCTTCATATCCTTAACTCCTTAAAAATTTGAAATTAAAAGTTCTTTTATTTTTCCTCGTGATTTGCTGTTGCAATTTATCATACGTGAGGCTTCGACCCTTTTAATTTTGAAAGCAGAGTAGATGTTGTCAAAAAAATCGTCTTCTGTATCAGAGTTTTTAGGGTCTGAATTACTTATAACAACTTTTGCACCGTTTTGGTGCATACTCTTTGCAAATTCGGCAAGCTCAATCTGTTCTTTATCATTAAACAAATTTTCGGTATATGCAGTAAAACTTGCTGTTTCCGTCAAAGGTCTGTACGGCGGATCGAAATATACAAAGGTATGCTCGTCTATAAATTCTGCGGATTTTTTATAATCTCCGCATACAATACTGATATTTTGTAATTTTTCAGATACCGCATAAAGATTTTTTTCATCGCAAATAAGAGGATTTTTATATGCTCCCATAGGTACATTGAAAAGCCCTTTTTTATTAACTCTGTAGAGTCCGTTAAAACAGGTCTTATTAAGAAATATCATGAGCGCTGCTTTTTCGGTATTTTCATCCGCGTTGCCGTTAACCTTTAAACTATTAAATTGCGCTCTTTTTGCCGTATAATATAACTTTCGGTCTTCTGTTTCAAGAGAAATATACTCGTTTTGATATTTATTAAGCAATTCTATCAGTTCATTGATATGTTCTCTTATGATAACATACGCATTTATAAGTTCAATATTTATATCACTGATATAAACCTGTTCCAAATTATATTTACTGACAATATCAAAAAGCACAGCGCCGCCTCCGACAAAAGGCTCGGCATACTTTGTAATAAGACGGTCATCAAAAGGATAATATTTTTCGATTTCCTTTAACAGCTGACCTTTTCCCCCTGCCCACTTCAGGAAAGGTTTTACACTTTTTTCGTTAGTAGAGTTATACCTAATACTTCTCGCGTCGATAGGTTTTTCCGCATTTATCGGTATAAGCCACATTTTACCCAGCATTTGTGCATTTGCTATTCTGTTTTCAGAGCAAAGAACGGCTACTCTCCGTTGGGATATACCCCACTTATCGGCAGCTTCTCTTGCAGACATAACTTCCATATTTTCATACTCCTTATCTATTATAAATAGTATTATATTCTAAAACTCGAATAAAAGCAATATCATTTTTAAATTTTATATATTAAAAAAATTGGCGCAGAGTAACAAAACACCATTTTGAGTAAAGAAATGATGCTATCGGTTTATCGACGACCGCCAAAATGTCCCGCTCTTTTGTGCTTTTTGTACGGTTTTTGTTATTATTCAGGCATATTTTGATTAAGCCGTACACTTGAAAAAATTTGTATTCTGTGATAAAATAAATAAAAAAAGATATGAATACGGGGCGAAAAATTATGTATAAGGGTGCGGTGTTTTTTGACTATGACGGAACGCTGACGGACGAGCGTGAGGGGATTTTCTTCCCTACCGAAAAGACAATAGAAACGCTGAAGGGACTGCGCGCAAACGGGTATCTGACGGTAATCGCGACAGGCAGAATGAAGCCGCTGACCGCGCAGGTTTCGGATTTGTTTTCAGGCTATGTGACGAGCGACGGCTCGTATGCCGAGATAGACGGCGTGACCGTGTGCGACAGGCTGATTGACGGGGATATTCAGCATGAGGCAATGAAATTTTGTGAAGAAAACGGTATGTATTACGCTTTGGAACGGCAGAACGCCGCGTACACAAACGGCACGGAGGACAAGCACTTTCTTGATATGCTGGACAATTTTAAGCTGAGCCGCAAGTATTACAGACCATTGAGCGAGCAGCCGAACGTGCGCGCAAACAAGATGATGGTGTCATATGAGGATGAGAACGCCGTCAAGGCGTTTGCCGAAAGGTTCCGCGGCAGGCTTACGGTAAGTCCGCACCGATTTTTCCTTTCGGCGGACGTTGACGCGTGCGGAATTACGAAGGCTGTGGGGATAAAGGCGATTATAGAATACCTCGGAATGGATATTGACAACACCTATGCCATAGGCGACGGAACGAACGATGTCGCCATGATAAAAACGGTGGGTCACGGCGTGGCTATGGGAAATCACACGCCGCTGCTTGACGGAGTTGCGGAGTTTTACACCAAAAGCGTGGCAGGCGAGGGTGTATACCGCGCATTTCACGACCATTATAAGCTTTTTGGGATATGAAAAGTCCGAAACGGGAAAGCCGATAATTTAAAAACATCGGCTTTAATCGTCCGCGCCGCGTTATTTTTCGCCGTCTGTGCCATTGCTGCCGCCGTTATTTTCCGCGTCCGCGCCGCCGTCTGCGTCATTGCTGCGAGCCGCCTTCTGCGCCTCCTTTAAAGTGAGAAAATCGTTAAGCATTACGTTAAGCAGCGCCATGACGGGGGATGCGAAAAATATTCCCAAAACGCCGAAAAAGCTGCCGCCGACAAGGATTCCGAGTATTACCCAAAACGGCTTTACATTAAGATGATCCTTGACAAGCGCGGGGTTTATTATATTTCCGTCAACCTGCTGAAGAACAAGGATTGCGACCGCAATCATACACGCCTTGGCAGGTCCCATGACGAACAGCGTCACAACGGTTGAAACGACGCCGGAGATAATCGCACCGAAATACGGAATAAGATTGCAAAGACCGAGCATCGCCGCAAATACGGTCGCATACTTTATGCGCATGGCGGCAAAGACGACCAGCGACAGCGCAAACACAATAAGCGCGTCCGTAAACTGGCAGACTATATATCTATAGACAAATGTGTTTATACTCACCGCATACTTGCGGATAAAACCTCTTGCGGAGGGCTTTACGGCAAGACTTGCGACCCGCATGAACGCGGATTTAAGGTTGCTGCGGTCAAGCAGCACATATACGGAAATAATAATCCCCATAAAAACGTTAAAGAACGAGGACGAAATCCCCATGACTCCCTCGGCGTACTTGCCTATGCTTGATACCTCAAACTTTGAAAGGATTTTTTCGGGAGTAATGCTGCCGAGCAGCGAGTCGAACTTAAAGCCGTAAAAATCGGTTTCGCGAAGGAATGTGATAATATTTTTTATAAGCGCGGGCGAGTACGCGATAAAGTCGGAGATGCTGCGCATCGCAAGCGGAACGACAAACGCGATAATCCCCGCAAGGACTGCGATAATTCCGGCATAGACAACGGCTACCGCCATTCCGCGCCGACCGCGGCGGATAAAGCCGCGCTTTGAGCGGCCGAGCCGCGCCTCAAGCCTGCGGCAGAGCGGGTACAGAAGATATGCGATGGCGAACGCGATGAAAAACGGCGTAAGCAGGCCGCAAAGCCTTTTAAAAAAGGCGATTATTCCGTTGAAGTTGTCAAAGGTCTTGTACACCGCGATGACCGCCACCGCAAGAATGAACAGACCGAGGTATTTTTTAAGCTCTTTAAAATTCATCTTTAATCCCTCGTAAAATAAAAATCTTAGTTTGATTTTAGCACAAAATCCCTGTTTTGTATACCCCTTATATGAAAAAATATGTCAAATCGGACAAAATAGGCGCGGCGTGCGTGTTGTACTTGACTTAATGCCGAAAAAATGTTAAAATAGACCTATATTATTTTCAAAGTAAAAATTTTCACATAAAAATTCACGAAAAAAATCACGCAAAGAGGAAAGCTATGTTTTTATCAGATAAATGGAAGGACTATGAATTGATTGACGCGAGCCGCGGCGAAAAGCTTGAAAGCTGGGGCGGAATTGTTCTGCGCCGACCCGACCCCCAGATTGTATGGACGGTCGGAAAATCCGATTTGAGCGACCGTTGGCGCGGCGCGGACGCACACTATATACGCAGCAACACGGGCGGCGGTCACTGGGAAACGAAAAAACGGCTGCCGGAGAGCTGGACGGTGGACTACGGCGAACTGACCTTCGGAATAAAAATGATGGGCTTTAAGCATACCGGACTTTTCCCCGAACAGGCGACAAACTGGGACTGGTTCTCGGAGATAATACGAAGCTGCGGAAGGGAAACCGTGAACGTGCTTAATTTGTTCGCATATACGGGCGGCGCGACAATGGCGGCGTCAAAGGCGGGCGCGGCGGTCTGTCACGTTGACGCATCCCGCGGTATGGTCGGCTGGGCAAAGGAGAATGCGCAGCTTTCGGGACTTGACAAAAATCCGATACGCTATATCGTTGACGATGTGAAAAAGTTTACCGAGCGCGAGATTCGCCGCGGCAGAAAGTACGACGCGGTTATAATGGACCCGCCGTCATACGGCAGAGGCCCCTCGGGCGAGGTGTGGAAGATTGAGGAGGAGCTTTTCGGACTGGCGGAGCTTTGTATGGGAGTCCTCAGCGACAACCCGCTGTTCTTTCTTATAAATTCCTATACAACAGGACTTTCAGGGAGCGTGCTTGAAAATATATACAAGCTCACGCTGAAAAAGAGATTCGGCGGCGAAATCGCGGTTGACGAGGTCGGACTTCCGATTACAAACGGCGGACTTGTGCTGCCGTGCGGGTATTCGGGAAGGTGGAAGGCATAGACAGCGGCAGAAATCCGTCTTTCGGAATCGGATTTCCTATGCGCAGGTGAGTGAAAATATATTGTGCGGCTGAATGACTGCATATATTTTAGCTTTGAACAATATTGGCATACAAACGGCATAGACAACGGCGTACCGCGTTTGGCGCGCCGAAAAAGATAGGTGAAACTGCTTGAAAACAAACGATACGATAATACAGATAAAAAACCTCGGCTTTTCGTATGAGAACGGCGAGGGCGAGCGTTTTGAGGTGCTGAAGGACGTAAATCTTGACATACGCCGCGGCGAATTTGTTGCGGTTTTGGGTCACAACGGCTCGGGCAAGTCAACGCTTGCAAAGCACCTTAACTCCATACTTGTGCCGACCGAGGGCAGCGTGCTTGTGGACGGAATGGACACGCGCGATGACAGTCTGCTTTACGATATACGCCAAAGGGTCGGAATGGTGTTCCAAAACCCCGACAACCAGCTTGTGGCAACGATTGTGGAGGAGGACGTGGCATTCGCTCCGGAAAATCTGGGCGTGCCGCAGAAGGAAATCAGAAAAAGAGTTGACGCATCACTTGCGGCGGTCAATATGTCGGAGTATGTGCGCCACGCTCCGCATATGCTCAGCGGCGGTCAAAAGCAAAGAATCGCCATTGCGGGCGTGCTTGCCATGATGCCGGAGGTAATTGTAATGGACGAGGCGACCGCAATGCTTGACCCCATAGGCAGGCGCGAGATTATGGAAACCGTCAGACGGCTCAACCGCGAGCGCGGCATAACCGTTGTGATGATTACGCATTACATGGAGGAGGCGGCGCAGGCGGAGCGCACCGTGGTGATGAACCACGGCAGAGTCGTAATGGACGCGACCCCGCGCGAGGTGTTCGGAAGGGTTGCCGAGCTGAAAAAAATCGGTCTTGACGTGCCGCAGACAACCGAGCTTGTGTGGCGGCTGAACAAGGACGGCGGGGATATGCGCGGCGACGTCCTCACAACGGACGAGTGCGTTGACGAGATTATGAAACGCTATACGTCGGGAGGTGCAAGCCTGTGATAGAGGTAAAAAATGTAAGCTATACCTACATGAGCGGCGGACCGTTTGAAACCGCGGCGCTGAAAAACGTGTCGCTGTCGCTTACGGACGGCGAGTTTATCGGACTTATGGGGCATACCGGGTCGGGAAAATCAACCCTTGTACAGATAATAGGCGGACTTGAAAAGCCGACAGAGGGGTCGGTGGTTATTGACGGACAAACCCTTCATTCAAAGGAATGTGATATGCGCGCAATGCGCTTTAAAATAGGTCTTGTGATGCAGTACCCGGAATATCAGCTGTTTGAGGAAACGGTGTTCCGCGATATTGCCTTCGGTCCGACAAATATGGGACTTTCGGAACAGGAAATCCGCGACCGCGTTGAGCTTGCCGCCGACCTTGCCGGGGTAAAGCGAGAGCTGCTTGAAAAATCGCCGTTCGAGCTTTCGGGCGGACAGAAACGCCGCGCGGCGATTGCGGGAATCCTTGCGATGCAGCCGAAAATTCTCATTCTTGACGAGCCTACGGCGGGACTTGACCCCGCGGGGCGCGAGGAGCTTTTGCACAAGATACGCGACCTTCACAAGCGGCTTGGGATTACGGTTCTGTTTGTTTCGCACAGCATGGAGGACATTGCGAGCATGGCGGACAGAATCATAGTAATGAACCGCGGCGAGGCGGTTATGAACGGCAGACCGGGCGAGATTTTTTCGAGGGCGGAGAAGCTCCGCGGCATGGGTCTTTCCGTTCCGGGAATAACCGATATATGCGACGGACTGAGAAAACGCGGAATGCCGCTGCCCGAGGGGATTTACACCATGGACAGAGCGGTGTCCGAGATAGAAAGACTTTTGAAAAAATAAGAGAGAGGTAGAAGGGATGTTAAAGGATATAACACTGGGACAGTATTTTCCCGGCAGCTCCTTCGTACACAGGCTTGACCCGCGGACGAAAATTCTTTGCATGATTATATATATAACTGTCATATTCTGTATAAAGGGCTTTGCGGGGTATGCGATTCTTGCGGCGTTCACCGCGCTTTGCGTTATCGCGTCGCGCATACCCGTGAAATTCGTTATAAGAGGTTTAAAGCCGATTATGCTCTTTATTGTTGTGACCGCCGCTTTCAACCTGTTTCTGACAGGCGGCACGGTTATGTGGAAGTGGGGATTTTTGAAGATTACCTACGAGGGCGTGCGCATGGCGGTGTTCATGGTGCTGCGGCTGTTCTTCCTTGTTTTCGGAACGTCGCTGCTTACGCTTACGACGTCGCCGATTTCGCTGACGGACGGACTGGAATACCTGCTTTCGCCTTTTAAGCGGATAGGGCTTCCCGCGCACGAGCTGGCAATGATGATGACAATCGCGCTCAGGTTTGTGCCGACGCTGTTGGAGGAAACCGAGAAGATAATCAAGGCGCAGACGGCAAGGGGCGCGGACTTTGAGAGCGGGAACGTAATCCGCCGCGCAAAGGCGATGATACCGATACTTATACCGCTGTTTATCAGCGCGTTCAGGCGCGCGGACGAGCTTGCGGTTGCCATGGAGTGCCGCTGCTACCGCGGCGGCGAGAACAGAACAAGGCTTAACGAGCTGAAAATGACCGCGGCGGACGCGGGCAGCTGGACTGCCGTGCTGATATTTACGGCGGCTGTGATTCTTTGCAATATATATTTCGGATAGGAGCGACCGGGTATGAACAATACGGCGGTACGGATAATGTACGACGGCAGCCGCTACCACGGTTGGCAGATACAAAAAAACGGAGTTACCGTGCAGGAGCGCGTTGAAAGCGTCCTCGGCGAGATAACGGGCGAAAGAGTGTCGGTCTGCGGCTGCAGCAGAACGGATGCGGGAGTCCACGCGCTGGAATATGTGTTCAGCTTTCGGAGCGGGACGCGGATTCCGCCGTCAAGACTTCCGTATGCGATGAACACGCATTTTTGTGACGATGACATAGCGGCGATTTGCGCCGTACACGCGGACGATGACTTTAACGCGAGATTTTCTTCAAAGGGCAAAAAATATATCTATAAAATTTGGAATTCCAACCTACAAAATCCATTTACATCAAAGTATAGCTGGTATGTACCCTACAAACTGGATATTGACGGTATGAAACGCGCGGCGGAGCATTTTTGCGGCACGCACGATTTTTCCTCGTTCATGGCGGCGGGCGGCTCGCAGAAAACGACCGTGCGCACCGTGCGCGGCTGTGCGGTGAAACGCAGCGCGGAGTGGAACAGCCAGATAGAAATCGAGGTCGAGGCGGACGCGTTTTTATATAACATGGTGCGGATAATTGCGGGAACTCTTGCCGAGGTCGGCACCGGTCGGATTTGTGCGGAGGATATACCGCGGATAATCGAATCGTGCGACAGGCGCGCGGCGGGCATGACGGCTCCGCCGGAGGGACTGTTTTTGAAAAAGGTTTTTTACGAAAAAGGCACGGTAGACGGACTTTGGGAACAGGCATAGGATAAAGGGGGCGGCAAACGGTGATAAACAAAAAAAGGCTTGTTGCGGTGATTGCGGCTTTGGCGGCGGTGGTCGCGGCAGTGTTCGCAAGCGCGGCAATACGCGGTTTCTTTCTTGACGATGAGATTAAGGACATAAAATCCAAGACGGGTATCGGCTACAGTACCGAAAGCTACGGCAACGAAATACTCCTTGTCAACAACGAGGGCGTAAGAGCCATGAGCCGCGCGGGAAAAGAGGAATGGAGCATTGCGTTTGCCTCCACCTCGCCGAGCGTCAGAGTGAGGAACAAATACATAATGCTCGCCGACGTAAACGGAAAAAACCTCGCGCTCTACAGGGGCGACAAGCTCATAACAAAAATCAAGACGGAAAAGGAAATAATCGCCGCGTCAATGAACAAAAACGGCTATATCGCCGCGGCGACAGATGAACTTGGCTACAAGGGTATGGTCGCGGTATTTGACAGGAGCGGAAAAGAGATTTACCGCTGGCACAGCGGCAGCGGCTACATCGGCGGAATCGATTTGTCGCCTCGCGGCAGGCTTGCGGTGCTTCAGATTATGACCGACAAGGATAAGGTCTATACAAAGGTTTTGGAAATGGATATAAGAAACAACAAAGAGGCAAAAACGCTGACCGAGATAGACGGAATTGCGCTCGAGGCTCGGTACAGGGATAATTCAAGCCTTACGGTTGTTGCGGACAGCGCGGTATTTAACCTCAAAAGCGGCGGAAAGGTAAAAGGCAAAATCGACTTTGAGGGCAGAACGCCGAGCGGGTATAACATACAAAACGAAAACAATATGGTTTTCGCATTTGAAAACAGGCTGAACAATACGATCCTAGAGATGTACTCATCAGGCGGCACGCTTAAGGGCAGCTTTGATTCGGGCGACGAGATAAAAGCGTTTGACGTGAGCGGCGAGTCGGTTATTGCGGCAAAGCTGCACGAGATAGTCACGGTAAGCTCGGCGGGCAAGCTGAAAAAAACGGTGCAGACCCACCATGACGTAAAAAACATGAAAATCTTTCCGTCAAGGGATAAGGCGTTGGTAATAGGCGGCAGCAATGCCGAGATAATAAAAATAAGATAGGAGTGTTGCATATGCTTATTGATGTGCTTATGGTGCTGATTGTGGCGGCGTTTGCCGCGTACGGCTACAGGCGTGGTCTTATGCGCTCGTTTGCGGGAGTGGTTTCGTACCTGCTTTCGGCGGTGTTTGCGGCGGCGTTTCTCCCCGCGGTGTCGGGACATTTAAAGAAAACCGCCATGACGCAAAAAATCGCGGCGGCGGTAAACGAAAAATATGTGTCGGGCAGTCTTGCTGCGGCTGACGGCGGCGGACTTATCGCAAAATACATAAATAAGGCTGCGGAGGGCGCGGCTGACATAATATCGAATAACATAGCGGAGCTGATTGTGAGCGTAATCGCGTTCGTTGCGGTGCTTATACTGGCAAGGCTTGTGATAATGCTGCTCGGCAGGGTGTTCGGAGTGTTTCTGCATCTGCCGATAATAAAACAGGCGAACGGACTGGGCGGCGCGGCTCTGGGCGGACTGCTCGGAGTGCTTGTGCTTTATACGGCGTTCGCGGCGGCTGCGGCGTTTGTGCCGCTCGGAAACGGTTATATTGCAAAGGAGATTGAAAAATCGTCATTCGCAAAGGGAATGTACGAGGATAATGCACTTCTTAATATAATAGAATCAAAAACAGTCGGAGGTATAAATGAATAACGAATATGAGAAATTGAAAATCAAGGAGCTGCACGAGCTTGCAAAGGCGCGCGGAATAAAGAGCATTACAAAATATAAAAAGGAAGAGCTGATACGGCTGATAGGCGAGGCGGACGCGAAGGGCGCAGAGCGCACGGAGCGCAAAGCCGCCGCGCCGACCACGGCGCGGAAAACCGCGGCGCAAAGCGGCGTTGCTCGCCGCACGACGGACAAAGGCGCCGCCGCGCAGACGGAGGAGGAAGGCGCCGCGCAGCCGCGCAGAAGAACGGCGGGCGCAACGCGTACGACAGCTACAACAGGTACAACCCGCGCGGCACATACCGCGGGAACAGCGGACATGACGGGTACGGCAGGTGCGACCCATACAACCGCTGCCGCCCGCACAGCAGGCTCGGCACGCAGACATCAGACAGCTGACGCGGACGCGTCCGGGCGCAGCACAGCCGCGCCCGCGCAGAATATCTCATTCCGCGCGGACGGCAGACAGACAGAGAGCCATGCCGCGCCCGCGCAGAGCATAGGCACGGCAAGTGATGTGAGGGAGGGCGCGGAGCCGACCTTGCAGCAGACCGCACAGCAGATAGCACAGGAGGGCGAAATCGTTTACTCCGACCCGATAAGGCGCACAAACCTTATGAGCGGCGTGCTGGAGATAATGGCTGACGGCTACGGCTTTTTAAGGAGCAATAACTACCAGTCGGGCGAAAACGACGTGTACGTTTCCTCGAATCAGATACGGCGGTTTAACCTTAAAACGGGCGACTACATTGTGGGCAACGCAAGAATGCAGCACGAGGGCGAAAGGTATCAGGCGCTTTTGTATGTTCAGACGGTCAACGGCGACAAGGTTGACGTGTCGATAAGGCGCAAGCCGTTCGAGGAGCTGACGCCGATTTATCCGACCGAGCGCATACGCCTTGAACGCGGCAAAAACGACTATTCGATGCGGCTTATCGACTTGGTCGCGCCCATAGGCAAGGGTCAGCGCGGAATTATTGTCGCACCGCCCAAGGCGGGCAAAACTACGCTGCTTAAATCGATTGCGAACAGCATAACCGCAAACCACCCCGACATTCACCTCATTGTGCTGCTGATTGACGAGCGGCCGGAGGAGGTAACCGATATGCAGCGCAGCATAAACGGCGACGTTATCTTCTCCACGTTTGACGAGGAGCCTTCAAACCATACAAAGGTTGCGGAAATCGTTCTTGAACGCGCAAAAAGGCTTGTGGAGCATAAACAGGACGTTGTCATACTCCTTGACAGCATAACAAGACTTGCAAGGGCGTATAACCTAACCGTTGCGCCGTCCGGCAGAACGCTTTCCGGCGGACTTGACCCGGGCGCGCTGTATAAGCCCAAGCGGTTTTTCGGCGCGGCAAGAAATATCGAGGAGGGCGGCAGCCTGACGATTCTTGCGACCGCGCTTATCGAAACGGGCAGCCGCATGGACGATGTAATCTTTGAGGAATTTAAGGGTACCGGCAACATGGAGGTACACCTTGACAGAAAGCTGCAGGAAAAGCGCATATTCCCGGCAATAGACATTGCCAAGTCGGGAACGCGGCGCGAGGAGCTTTTGCTCAGCCGCGAGGAGCAGCTTGCGGTTTGGAGAATACGCAAGGCGTTCGGCGGTCAGAATCCCGCGGACGTTACCGAAAATATAATACACTGGCTGATACGCACCGACAGCAACAGGGACTTTATAAACAGCATAGAAAAGGTGCTTGACTAAAATTCAAAGCGGAGCGGAAGGAGAAGGACTATGACGGCAAAAAAGAGAATTGCGGCGGTGGTTACGGCAATACTGTTGCTCATGCTCAATAGCGGGATATACTTTGCCGACAGCGGCAAAGAGGACGAAATCGTACTTCCGGTACTTATGTACCATAACATCGTGGACGGCTATGCGGAGGGGACAGAGGGCGCGAACATAACTCCGGAGCTTTTTAAAAAGCATATGCAGGGAATACTCGCAAGGGGCTACACGCCGATTTTTGTGGCAGATTACTACAATTATATAGTGCGCGGCAAGGCTCTGCCGGAAAATCCGATTGCGATAACCTTTGATGACGGCTACCTAAGCAATTATACAGTTGCGTATCCGATTTTAAAGGAGATGAACATTCCCGCAACGATATTTGTTGTGACCTCAACGGTCGGACTGGGTACAGATACGGGCAAAGTATCCTATCCGCATTTTACATGGGAACAGGCGCGGGAGATGCAGCAAAGCGGAATTGTGGATATCCAGTCGCATTCGCACACCCACAAAAGAATGTCCGAGCTTTCGATTGCGGAGCTTCAAATGGAGCTGCGGCTTTCAAAGTATTATATAGAAAAGAATCTTGACAAAAACTGCTATATTTTCGCGTATCCGTACGGCGGCTATGACGAGGACACCTTCCGCATGGCAAAGTACGCGGGTTATAAAATGCAGATTTTGGTGAACGATGCGGAAAAGCCTGAGGACTTTATCGCAAACACGTCCAAAAACGGTCTTGAAAAGTTCACAAGAATAACGGTCGGCGGCAATATGAGCGTTGAGGATTTGTACCAAACCATCGATATTGCGGTCAGAAATATCAAAGATTTCGCCATAAAATAAGGTTATGGATTGCCGAATATTTTAACAGTGTCCGGGCGAAAATCCGCCTTTTAAAACCGGGTTTCGGATAGCTGACATCAGGTTATATCAATTTTGTATAACAATGCGTCAATAAAAACATATAAACTTTGCGAATTTTTTAACAAAAAATACTTGATAATTTTATCCAAATAGAGTAAAATATAATTAAAAACAGGTCGGTGCGCTAAAATGCGCATACGGTCCCAAGCAAATGAAATAAAACGGAGGTTTTAAAAATGAAGAAAACAGTTGACGATATTACGCCAAAGGGCAAAAGAGTGCTTGTGCGCTGCGATTTCAACGTCCCGATCAAGGACGGCAAAATCACTGACGAAACAAGAATTGTGGGCGCGCTCCCGACAATCAAAAAGCTGATAGCTGACGGCGCAAAGGTTATCCTTTGCTCGCATATGGGCAAACCGAAGGGCGAGCCTAAGCCCGAGCTTTCACTGGCTCCCGTTGCGGAAAGACTCAGTCAGCACCTGGGCAAAGAGGTTGTTTTTGCGGCTGACGACTGCGTAGTCGGCGAGAACGCGAAGGCGGCTGTTGCAAAGATGAATGACGGTGACGTTGTACTTCTTCATAACTCAAGATACAGAAAAGAAGAAACAAAGAACGAGGAAAACTTCAGCCGCGAGCTGGCTTCACTTGCCGATATATTTGTAAACGACGCATTCGGCAGCGCGCACCGCGCACACTGCTCGACAGTCGGCGTAACCGAGTTTGTTGAGGATTCGGCGGTAGGCTACCTCATGGCAAAGGAGCTTAAGTTCCTCGGCAACGCGATTGACAATCCGGTACGTCCGCTTGTTGCAATCCTCGGCGGCGCAAAGGTTGCGGACAAGCTGAATGTTATCTCTAACCTTCTTGAAAAGTGCGACACGCTTATAATCGGCGGCGGTATGGCATATACATTCCTCAAGGCAAAGGGCTGCGAGGTAGGAACATCACTGGTTGACGATGAGAAAATCGACTACTGCAAGGAAATGATGGCAAAGGCTGAAAAGCTCGGCAAGACGCTGCTCCTTCCGATTGATACCGTAACGACAACGGATTTCCCGAATCCGATTGACGCGGAGATTGAGGTTAAGACAGTTCCGTCAAACGAGATTCCGGCTGAAAAAATGGGTCTTGACATCGGCGAAAAGACAAGAGCGCTCTTTGCCGACGCTGTAAAGAACGCAAAGACGGTTGTATGGAACGGTCCTATGGGCGTGTTCGAGAATCCGATTCTTGCAAAAGGTACAATCGCTGTTGCGGAGGCTCTTGCAAACGCTGACGCTACAACAATTATCGGCGGCGGCGACAGTGCGGCTGCGGTAAATCAGCTTGGCTTTGCCGACAAGATGACACACATCTCAACAGGCGGCGGCGCGTCCCTCGAATTCCTCGAAGGCAAGGAGCTGCCGGGTGTTGCGGCAATTTCTGAGAAATAATAGTGGACAAAAAACTTTGCAGAACGTTCAATGGCTGTGTTAAAAAAACTTTTCGTCAAAATATGAAAAACGGTTATGTTTTTATGGAAGAAATTCGTTTTTTAACGAATTTCAAAAGGCATCAGCCATTGAACTACAGCCAAACCTCACCTCTCGGAGTACCTATGTACGCCTTCGGGTTCGGTTTGACTGTTCTGCTTTGTTTTTTGTACCACTATAAGGTGTACTAATATTTCACGAAAGGACTTTTGTTATTATGAGAAAAAAGATTATTGCGGGAAACTGGAAAATGAATAAAACTCCGTCCGAGGCAGCGGCGCTTGCGACCGCTATAAAGGAGAAGGCTGCGGGCGCGGCGTGCGACGTTGTTATCTGCCCTACGGCTGTTTGCCTTCCGGGCGTTATTGACGCGGTAAAAGGCTCGAACGTTGCGGTCGGCGCACAGAACGTTCACTTTAAGGAAAGCGGCGCATACACAGGCGAGCTGGCTGCGAATATGCTTACCGAAATCGGTACGGAATATGTAATTATCGGTCACTCCGAGAGAAGACAGTATTTCGGCGAAACAGACGAAACCGTAAACCTCCGCACAATCGCGGCTCTTGCGGCGGGCTTAAAGCCTATCGTTTGCGTGGGCGAGAGCCTTACGGAGCGCGAGCAGGGCATAACCGACGACACGGTTCGCCGTCAGACAAAGGTTGCGTTCCTCGGCATTGACAAGAGCGATGCGGAGAAGGTAGTAATCGCGTACGAGCCGGTATGGGCAATCGGTACGGGCAAGACAGCGACAGCGGAGCAGGCTGACGAGGTTTGCGGAATTATCCGCGAAACAATCAAGGGTCTTTACGGCGCGGACACAGCGGAGAAAATCAGAATCCAGTACGGCGGCAGCATGAACGCGGGCAATGCGGCAGAGCTTCTCGGCAAGCCGAACATTGACGGCGGTCTTATCGGCGGCGCAAGCCTTAAACCTGACGATTTTGCTGTAATTATAAAGGCGGCGGAATAATCTTCATAAAGGCGGCGAAATAGTCTTCGCACGGACAGCAAAAGAAATGAAAGGCAGTGAAAACAAATGAGCAAGAAACCTTACGCATTGATAATCATGGACGGCTACGGTGTAAACGAGCGCCATGAGGGCAATGCGATATATGCGGCAAAAACTCCTAACATGGACAAATACATGGCGGAATGCCCGCATACAATAGTACACGCGTCGGGCTTGGATGTCGGACTTCCCGACGGTCAGATGGGCAACTCCGAGGTAGGTCACACCAACATCGGCGCGGGACGCATAGTTTATCAGGAGCTTACAAGAATAACAAAGTCCATAAAGGACGGCGACTTCTTCAAAAACGAGGCGCTTTGCGCGGCGGTTGAAAACTGCAAAAAGAACGGCTCGGCGCTTCACCTTATGGGACTTTTGTCAAGCGGCGGCGTACACAGCCACAACACCCACCTTTACGGACTGCTGGAGCTTGCGAAAAGAAGCGGACTTGAAAAGGTTTATGTGCATTGCTTCCTTGACGGACGCGATGTTCCGCCGTCCTCGGGCGCGGACTTCGTAGAGGAGCTTGTGGCAAAAATAAGAGAAATCGGTGTCGGCAAAATCGCGTCCGTTATGGGCAGATACTACGCAATGGACAGAGATAACCGCTGGGAGCGCGTAGAAAAGGCTTATAACGCAATCGTCCTCGGCGAGGGCAATAAGGACACGTCTGCGGTTGACGCGGTAAAGAAGTCGTACAATGACGGCGTTACGGACGAGTTCGTTGTTCCGACCGTGATTACGGACGACAGCGGCGCGGCTCTCGGAACCGTTTCGGAGAACGACTCGGTTATATTCTTCAACTTCAGACCCGACCGCGCAAGAGAGATAACAAGAACGATTGTTGACGGGGACTTCAGCGGCTTTGAAAGAAAGTATTTCAAGACCTTCTATGTCTGCATGACCCAGTATGATGCGTCCATGCCGAACGTAGAGGTTGCGTTCAAGCCGGAAAAGCTGACAAACACCTTTGGCGAATATATCAGCAAAAAGGGTTTAAGACAGCTCCGAATTGCGGAAACGGAGAAATACGCTCACGTTACGTTCTTCTTCAACGGCGGCGTTGAAACGGTTTGCGACGGCGAGGACAGAGCGCTTATAAACTCACCCAAGGTTGCGACCTATGATTTGCAGCCGGAGATGAGCGCGTACAAGGTTTGCGACGAGGTTGTAAAAAGAATCGAAAGCGGCGAGTATGACGTTATCATTCTTAACTACGCAAACTGCGACATGGTCGGACACACGGGCGTGTTTGACGCGGCGGTAAAGGCGGTGGAGGCGGTTGACGAGTGCCTCGGCAGAACGGTTGACGCTATTCTCAAAATGGGCGGCGTTGCGCTTGTTACCGCAGACCACGGCAACGCAGACCAGATGATTGACTACGATACAAAGGGCCCGTTCACGGCTCATACAACAAACGTAGTTCCGCTTGTTATGATAGGCGGCGACAAGGACGCAAAGCTCAAACCGGGCAGACTTGCGGACCTCGCTCCCACAATGCTCGACATTATGGGACTTGAAAAGCCGGCGGAAATGACCGGCGAGAGCCTTATCGAGAAATAAGAAATACAGATAAAATCAGCGCCGCGGAGTAAAGTTTCGTACTCCGCGGCGTTTTTTGTCTTAAAAATTTCGTTTACCACTTGAAAACCTACTAAATATATGTTATTATAGTGTTATATAAACGGAAACAAAGTCGGCGGCGCGGCAAATGCGGCAAAAAGCCTTGCAAGGTAAGCGTTTAAAAAGATTATGCCCTTTTAATTACATGGCATATCGGGGTCAATGCCATTTCGGCTGACCCGCCGCGGCTGCGTCCGCTTTTTAAAATCGGAGGCAAAGACAATGAAGATTTCGACAAAGGGAAGATACGCCGTGCGTATGCTGCTCGATTTGGCGGAGCACGACGACGGCGGATATATTGCGTTAAAGGAGATTGCCGAGAGGCAGGGGATTTCAAAAAAGTATCTGGAGCAGATTGTTTCGGTACTTAACAAGTCCGACCTTTTGCAGACCAACCGCGGCTTTCAGGGCGGGTACAGGCTTGCAGTGCCGCCCGAAAAATGCACGGTCGGAATGATACTGCGGCTCACAGAAGGCAACCTCGCACCGGTCGCGTGTCTGGAGCATTCGCCCAACAGCTGTGAAAGGAGCGCGGTCTGTCCGACACTTTTTGTATGGGAGGGACTGGGTAAGGTCATAAACGAGTATCTTGACGGCATAACCCTCCGTGACATACTGGATAAAAAGAAGGAAAATTACAGCAACGATTATGTTATATAGGGTGAGCGGACGCTGACAGAATGTCTGTTAACAAGCGGAGCCGCCGATTGTGCGGCGCGGACATACATACGGAAGGGAAGTAAGACATTAGATATGCTGATAGATTTTCACACACATTGTTTTCCGGATAAAATTGCGGAAAGCGCGGTTAAAAAACTCGCATATGATGCGGGCGGACTGGAGCGGTACACGGACGGAACGGCGGACGGCCTTAAAAAGCTGATGCGCGAAAGCGGCGTGGACGCGGCGGTTGTGCTGAACATCGCGACAAATACGCACCAAATGCAAAGCGTCAACAATTTTGCCGCATCAATAAATAACGAAAAGGATATTTTCGCGTTCGGCTCGGTGTTCCCCGAATCGCCGGACGCGCTTGCCGAGCTGGAGCGTATAAAGGCGCTCGGACTGCGAGGGGTCAAATTTCACCCGGAGTATCAGAGCTTTTTTGTCGATGACGAAAAAATGAAACCAATCTACAAAAAAATCTCCGAGCTGGGTCTTATAACGGTTTTTCATGCGGGCGAGGACTACGGCTTTGCGCCGCCCGTCCGCTGCACGCCGGAGCGTATGCGCCGGGCGCTGAAATGGTTTGATTCGCCTGTTGTCGCGGCGCATTGGGGCGGTCTTGGCTATGCCGCCGAGGTGGCGGAAAAGCTGTGCGGACTTGATATATATTTTGACGTGTCCTTCGGCTATGCTCAGCTCTCGCGCGAAAACGCAAAACGGATAGTCGAAAAGCACGGCGCAGAAAAGCTCCTGTTCGGAACGGACGCGCCGTGGCAGACCGCTCAAATGGAGCATAGGCTGCTTGATACGCTTGAATTATCCGACGCGGAAAAGGAAATGATATATTCGGGGAACGCAAAAAAATTGCTCGGAATCGGGGATTAAAAAAGTATTTTGCGTGCAAAATGCCATATTGACATATTACCGCAAAGGTGGTATTATATTAGGTAGAAAACAAAAGTAGAAATTTAGGAGGTTTTATTTAATGTTAGTTCCGGTTACAGAAATGCTTAAAAAAGCAAAAAATGAAAAATATGCGGTTGGTCAGTTCAATATCAACAACCTTGAGTGGACAAAGGCAATTCTTTTGACTGCTCAGGAGCTTAACTCGCCTGTTATCCTCGGCGTTTCCGAGGGCGCGGGCAAGTATATGACCGGCTTTAAGACGGTTGTAGGTATGGTAAACGGTATGATGGAGGAGCTTAAAATCACGGTTCCGGTTGCGCTTCACCTTGACCACGGCAGCTATGACGGCGCAATCAATGCGATGAACGCGGGATTCTCGTCAATCATGTTTGACGGCTCGCACTATCCGATTGCGGAGAACGTTGAAAAGACAAAGGAGCTTGTTAAAATGGCAGGCGAGAAGGGTATCTCCGTTGAGGCGGAGGTTGGCTCAATCGGCGGCGAGGAAGACGGCGTTGTAGGCGGCGGCGAGGTTGCCGACCCGAACGAGTGCAAAATGATTGCGGACCTCGGTATTGATATTCTTGCGGCGGGTATCGGTAATATTCACGGCAAATATCCGGCAAACTGGAAAGGTCTTAACTTTGAGGTTTTGGAGAAGATAAGCGAAATCACGGCTCCGATGCCGCTCGTACTCCACGGCGGTACGGGTATTCCGGCGGATATGATTAAGAAGGCAATTTCACTCGGCGTAAGCAAAATCAACGTAAATACCGAGTGCCAGCTGGCTTTTGCTGACGCTACAAGAAAGTATATCGAAGCGGGCAAGGACCTTGAGGGTAAGGGATTTGACCCGAGAAAGCTGCTTGCTCCGGGCTTTGAGGCAATCAAGGCAACAGTTAAGGAGAAAATGGAGCTGTTTGGATCGGTAAACAAAGCGTAAAGGCAAGGAAATGTAAAAGCAAAACCCGCCGCCCCGAAAGGGGCGGCGGGTTTTATGTTTTTGCGCGCACACGCGCACATATGCCGCAGCGACCGCGACATAGTGTTTGAAAGCGGCATTTATGCAGGGCGGCAGCATACTGCGACCGCGCCATAGTGTTTGAGCGGCGCGCAATCGCTGAAAAAATGTCGAGTTAAGAGGATTTATAGACTGCGTTTTTATCAAAAGGAATTTTTAAGGGGATTTTTGACAGTTTCTGATATAATGTTGCGAAAGTCAGAGTTTATTGCCATTTAAAATTTTATGTCTCATAAGCTGCTTTACGGTGTTTCTTGTCGGCAAAAGCCAATACGGCTTTTGCCGAGCTTTGCGTTGCTTTTATCTTTCGCCGAAAATTTGTATCAAATTTATTTTCGCTGCTTTTATCTGCCGCTGCAATGCTGAACAAGATTATTTCAACTGCGTGCTTAATTCCTGCTGCGCCGCAGCATATCCAGTGTTCGGAGGATAAACGCGTGTTCGTCATCATTAAAATATTCTGTGTAGACCGTTCCGTCTTTATCGTACATTATCTCGTGCATTCCCGGGGGCGGACTGCTGTTAAATGTCATGTCGGAACCGCTGTCCTCAAGATATATCGCGCGGTTGGGGTCTGCCTTTTCGCCGCTGCTATATACCGACTTTAAAATCTCATTGTCATCCTCACTGCCGTATACTGATTTTAGAATCTCTTTGTCCTCATCGGTCAGTTCCGGCAGGGGGTTGGCAAGGTCGGTTATCGCTGTCGGACTTATCCGCAAAATCTCCGCAAGCCGTGTTATGCGGTCCCTCCTCATATTCTGAATGTGTCCGTTTTCCCATTTGCTGACGGTACTTTTACATACACCGACATATTTAGCTACTTGTTCAAGCGTAAGTCCAAGCTCGATTCGCCGTCTGCGCATATTAAATACATCATCATTCATTATATCACCTTCTCAGTATTTTTGTACCGTATGCAGACGCACATTTGCCCGCGCCCGCCGCGGTATTTCCGCACGAAAAAACCGCCTTTGCAATAAAACATTTTGCAGTGCGATTCCCTCTTGCATAATCAGTATAACACAAAAGTTTCGTTAATGCAACACCAAAATGGAAATTTTTTTAAAAATTTTCCAAAAAGGTCTTGACAAGTTGCGCAGAGAGTGGTAAAATTCAAGTTGCGTAAAGGAAACAAAAATGGGAGGGAACTAAAGATGAAAATATTTGTTTTTAAGGCGATACTAAAGGAAAGGGGGATTACGGACAAAATGACAGCCGGACTTCTGGGAGTAAGTGTGGCTACATTTAGACGCAGACTAAAAGACGGGAGTTTTCGCGCGCGCGAAATTGCTTTGCTTTCTCGCGCTCTGGGACTTTCTGATTTAGAGGTTTGCGATATTTTTTTTGACAAAGAAGTAGCGCAAAGGAAACAATAGACAAAAAGCAAAGGAAACTTACAAAAAAATTACATGGAAAAAAACTTTACGCATATGTTTCGTAAAGGAAAAAAGCAATGGGGGAAATTTGATGGACAGAGGATTTTATATAACTGATTATGAGCTGGAGCGCGCGGAAATTTTCGGCGGCGGCTTTGAGCCGGGCCGGATAATCGGTGAGTGTGCGTGCTGCGGGCGCGATGTGGAGAGCGGCGAGGGATTCGACTGCGGTAACGGCGAGATTTTGTGCTCCGAGCGGTGCGGACAGCTTATGCAGCTGTTTGAGCTTGGCGGCGTGCGGCGGCGAAGGCTTAAACGGCAGGAAGGAAGGGGGAGAAGCCTTTATGGCAAGACCGGTAAAAAAGGGGCTTGACTATTTTCCGCTTGACGTGGTACTCGGCGGCGGCATGGAGGACATCAACTGCGAGTACGGGAAGCTGGGCGAAATGGTGGTTATATCGCTGTGGCAGCGGATATATCGCAGTTCATATTACATAGAGTACAACGAGAAAAAGCTGCGGCTTTATGCAAAGGAGTTTTGCGGTCAGCTGGAAACGCTTTTCGGCGGAGACGGAAGCTGCGGGCGCGGGATTTTTGACGCGATAGTGCAG
>ERZ1034913.557-NODE-557-length-28950-cov-8.090881_pt1 | contig 28950 bp, 24 predicted proteins | sample MGYA00520697_ERZ1034913 | MGnify/ENA primary metagenome ERZ1034913 (study PRJEB33766, sample SAMN09781786) | gut metagenome | biome: gut microbiome | host: Homo sapiens | place: Madagascar | study: EMG produced TPA metagenomics assembly of the PRJNA485056 data set...
CAGCACTACGCGCTGCCCAAGCGCATGCCCGTCATTCGACGGTCACGCTCTTGGCCTGAAGAAGGTGTTTGTAGCTCGGCTTTGCCTCGCTGCAAACCCAGACACCTTGCGCCTACAGCGTCAGCACTACGCGCTGCCCAAGCGCATGCCCGTCATTCGACGGTCACGCTCTTGGCAAGGTTTCTGGGTTTGTCCACATCGGTACCTCTTGCAACTGCCGTGTGATAGGCCAGCAGCTGCAGCGGCACTACGTGCAGGATGGGGCTGAGCGCACCGTAGTTTTCGGGCATGCGGATCACGTGCAGGCCTTCGGCGTTTTCGATATTGGTCTTGGCATCGGCCAGCACATAGAGCACACCACCGCGCGCACGCACTTCCTGCATATTGCTCTTGAGCTTTTCCAGCAGTTCGTCATTAGGTGCCACCGTGACCACAGGCATGCTGCTGTCCACCAGCGCCAGCGGACCGTGCTTGAGCTCACCAGCAGGGTAGGCCTCGGCGTGGATGTAGGTGATCTCCTTGAGCTTGAGCGCACCTTCCATGGCAATGGGGTAGTGCATGCCACGCCCCAGGAACAAGGCGTTCTGGTGCTTGGCAAAGTTCTCGGCCCAGCTCACCACCTGAGGCTCCAGCGCCAGCACGGACTGCAGGGCCACCGGCAGGTGGCGCATGGCAGTCAGGTATTCCTGCTCCTGCGCTTCAGTCAGCTTGCCCTTGGACTGCGCCAAGGCCAGCGTCAGCAGGAACAGGCCCGCCAGCTGCGTGGTGAAGGCCTTGGTCGAGGCCACACCAATTTCCATGCCTGCGCGGGTGATGTAGCTCAGCTTGCACTCGCGCACCATGGCACTGGTGGCTACGTTGCAGATGGTCAGGGTGTTGTTCATGCCCAGGCTCTGGGCATGGCGCAGGGCTGCCAATGTGTCGGCTGTCTCGCCGGACTGGCTGATGGTGACCACCAGCGTCTTGGGATTGGGCACACTGGTGCGGTAGCGGTATTCGCTGGCCACTTCCACATTGCAGGGGATACCTGCAATCGCCTCCAGCCAGTACTTGGCAGTGCAGCCGCTGTAGTAGCTGGTGCCGCAAGCCAGGATCAGAACACTGTCGATGTCCTTGAACACGCGCCAGGCAGCGGTACCATCTGCGCCATCAAACAGCTCAGGAGCCACATTGACCACGCCTTCCAGCGTGTCCCCAATAGCTCGGGGCTGCTCAAAGATTTCCTTTTGCATGTAGTGGCGGTAGGGGCCAAGCTCCACGGCACCGCTGTGTGCATGCACGGTCTTGACGGGGCGCTGCTCGGGCAGCACGGCATGGCCGTCGCTGCCTGCAATCCAGTAGCGGCCGGGCTGCAGATCCACCAGATCACCCTCTTCCAGATACACGATCTGGTCGGTGACGCCGGCCACGGCCATGGCGTCCGAGGCCAGGAAGAATTCGCTGTTGTCACTGCCGATGCCCAGCACCAGAGGAGAGCCTGCACGGCCACCGACCACGCGGTGCGGTTCATCCTTGTGCATCACAGCAATGGCGTAGGCACCATGCAGCTGGGCGCGAGCTGCCTTGACGGCTTCAAACAGATCGCCGTTATAGAGGCTGTCTACCAGGTGGCAAATCACCTCCGTGTCGGTCTGGCTGGCAAAGATATAGCCCTTGGCTTCGAGCTGCGTACGCAGGGCTTCGTAGTTTTCAATGATGCCGTTGTGCACCAGCGCCACACGGGCTGGCTTGCCGCTGTCAATGGTCTCGCCGGGGCCATAGCTGAAGTGGGGGTGGGCATTGCGCACGGCAGGCTCGCCATGGGTGGCCCAGCGGGTGTGGGCAATACCGGTCAGGCCCTGCAGGTCTTCGGTCGTGACCTGTTCCAGCAGCTCGGCCACACGAGCCGTGCTGCGTGCGCGCTGCAGGCCCTGGCTGATGGGGCTGCCTGCCACCATGCGATGCACGGCCACACCACAGGAGTCATAGCCGCGGTATTCCAGTCGCTGCAGCCCCTGCACCAGCAGGGGAACGATGTTGCGCGTAGACACTGCGCCGACGATGCCACACATAGACAGAACTCCGAAAAGGTTGAAACTGTGCTGATGCTAAAAGCATCGCCATAAAACTTATGATCTATTTTTTCTTGTCAGAGAAATTTAATTTCACAAAAAACCATCGTTGAAATTTAATTTCAATATTTAATGAATAAAGAAACAAACATCAGCGAAAGCAGTCTGGACCTCACCGACCTGCAACTGCTGGACCTGCTGCAGCGTGATGCCGGACAAAGCAATCTGCACCTGGCGCAGCAGCTGCATATCTCCCCACCCACCTGCCTGCGCCGCGTGCGCAGACTACACAGCCTGGGCTTGATTGAGCGCCAGGTCGCCATCGTGCGCCCCGAGGTACTGGCCCCGCTGGTAGGGCATGGCCTGCAGGCGCTGGTAGAAGTCTCGCTGGAACGCCAGAATGCTGAGGCGCTCGATGCCTTTGAAGCCCTGGCCGTGGCCGAAGACGGCGTGCAGCAATGCTGGCGCGTATCGCCGGGGCCGGACTTCATGCTCGTGATTGCCTGCCGCGACATGCCCGCCTATCTGGCTCTGTCACAACGCCTGTTTACTGCGCACCGCAATGTGCGCAATGTCAAAAGCTTTTTTGCCACCAGGCGTGCCAAGTTCAGCCCGCATCTGCCACCACTGGCAGCAGGTGATTCGCAGCGCTAAGCATGCGGCTTAAACAGGAACAGGCCAGTCCAGCGAGACCGTGCAGCCGCCCTGCGGCTGGGCCTGCACCTGCCAGCTTGCGCCATGGCGCTGCGTGATCACATCGACCAGCGCCAGCCCGCAGCCCACGCCCTCATACTCTTGTTCACGGTGCATGCGCTGAAACAGCTCACCCAGTGACTGGGCACGCTCCATGTCAAAACCCGCGCCGTTGTCCTTGACCTGCAGACGCCACCAACCCGGCTCCAGCGCCTGAATGTGTACGCTGACCATGGGCACCGTCGCCTTGGAAGAAAACTTCACGGCGTTGTCCAGCACGGCCTGCATGGCCATTTTTAGCCAGTGCACATCGGCCATGATGAGTGCTGACTGCAGCGCCACTGACCACTGCACACGCGGGTGTTGCTGCTGCACGGGCTGCAGCACCTGGGCCAGCAGCACACCCCAGTCCAACACCTCCAGATGCAGGGCTGCACGCATGGCACGCGAGACCTGAGCCATGCCCTCGAGCATGGCAGACATCCGGCGGGCCGACTGGTCCATCATGGTGACGAACTCACGCGCATCGGCAACCGCCTCTGCCGCCTGTGGAGCCTCGGCCGCCAGGTCTTCGACCGCTTCGCGCAGCAGCGGTGCAAACGATGTGACATGCCGCAGCGGTGCGCGCAGATCATGGGCCACTACCCGCATCCAGGCTTCATGGGCACGGTGCAGCCGTTCCAGTTCCTGTTGCTGCTGCACCAGCATGGCCTGCGCTTCTTGCAGTGTTGCAGGCTGAAGGATGTGGTCGTTTGGCATGTGCAGGCCTTTCTGCCTTAAGACTTGGCTTGTTTGGCGGGACGCTTCCAGTTCGCAATGGACACCTGCTTGCCGCGAGCCACAGTCAGGGCTCCGGCTTCCGTATTTTTGGTGATGGTCGAGCCACCACCAATCGTGCCACCAGCACCCAGCGTCACGGGTGCCACCAGTACACAATTGCTGCCCACATGTACATCCGCCTCGATCACCGTCCGGTGCTTGTTGGCACCATCATAGTTGGCCGTAATCGAGCCTGCACCATAGTTCACACGCTCGCCCACAGTGGCATCGCCCAGATAGGCCAGATGGTTGGCCTTGGCACCATCGGCCAGGGTGGAGTTTTTCACTTCCACAAAGTTGCCAATGTGCACTTCCTTACCCAGCTGTGCACCGGGGCGCAGGCGGGCGAACGGGCCAATCAGCGCACCTTCGCCCACACTGGCGCCCAGCTTTTCACCGTCAATATGGGTAAAGGGGTGAATCACCGCACCTGCGGCAATCGTTGCATTGCTGATGTGGCAGTAGGCACCGATGCGTGCCCCTTCACCAATTCCTACACGGCCTGTAAAGATGCAGCCCACATCAATTTCTACGTCCTGGGCACAGACCAGTTCAGCAGGGTTGCCGCGTACATCGTCACGCAGGTCAAAACGTGCGGGATCCGCCAGACGCACGCCCTGCTCCATGAGCCTGCGCGCCTGACGCAGCTGGTGGGCACGCTCCAGCTCTGCCAGCTGCAGGGGGCTGTTCACACCTGCCACCTGCACTTCATCGCTGATGCGGTGGGCTACCACCTCCACGCCATCGGCCACCGCCATGGCGACGATGTCGGTCAGGTAGTACTCGCCCTGGGCATTATTGTTGTTGAGTTTAGAGAGCCACTGTGCCAGCTGCTTGGCAGGCACAGCCATGATGCCGCTGTAGATCTCGTTGATGGCGCGTTCTTCCGGGCTAGCATCTTTTTGCTCCACGATGCGCTGCACCGTGCCCTGGGCATTGCGCACGATACGGCCATAGCCCATGGGGTTGTCCAGCGTCACGGTCAGCAATGCCATGCGTGTGCCAGCGGCGGCCGTCACCAGATCCTGCAAGATGGCCGCCTGCGTCAGCGGCACATCACCAGAGAGCACCACCACCATGCCGTCATCTGCCAGCACAGGCACGGCCTGCTGCACGGCATGGCCTGTACCCAGCTGGGGCTCCTGGCGCACAAACTTCAGATCCAGCACATCTGCACTGCGCCCCTGCGCAACCGCCGCTTCCACCTCCTGTGCACCATGGCCGGTAATCACTACCGCAGAGCGTGCCTGCAGCTGTGCAGCCGTATCCAGCACATGCTGCAGCAGCGCACGCCCAGCCAGCTTTTGCAACACCTTGGGGGTCTTGCTTTTCATGCGTGTGCCCTTGCCGGCAGCCATGATGACGATATCGAGAGGAAGTGCGTTCTGAGACATAAGCAATCTATAAGAGTTGTCCCGCCGGGCTGGCGTCATGGGCAGGGATTATCTCGCGCTCTGCCCGCCACCGCGTGCAGCGCACATACCTGAGCGAGCCGTGGGGCAGGCACGACACCCACGCCTCCTAAGCATTGATGTGCATCAGAGCCTCTGAGGAGACCTGCTTACACGCACGGATGCCACATTACCCTTGCATCGCCGAGACAACATGCATACCAGCTATACCTCTGGAGGAAATCACCATGACCTTTATGCCGTGGTCCAGCGCGCTCATGCTGGGAATTCCGTACATTGATGCGCAGCACCAGACACTGGTGGGCCTGATCAACACCCTGCACGACGAGGTGGGCAACCCCATCCCCAACCGTGCAGTGATCGGCCAGGTGCTCGAAGGACTGGTGGATTACTCCCACAACCACTTCATCGAAGAGGAAGTCCTGTTCCAGCGCCACGGCTATCCCCAGATGCAGGAGCACATGGCCGAACATGCCCAGTTCACCGCCCAGGCCATGAACTGGCTGCTGCGCTTTGAAGCTGGCGAAGAGGTGGCTGTAGAAGCCATGGAGTTTTTGAAGAACTGGCTGCTGCACCACATTCTGGAAGAAGACCGTGCCTACGTTCCCTTCTTCCAGAACATCCTGGGCAGCAAGCCCCCTGAGGACAGCAGCGCCCTGCCTGCCAGCAATGAGGGCTGAACGCCGCTGCTACATGGCGCCAGCTGGCGGCATTCCTTCATCTGCATGCTTTTCGTACAAGGTATTTGCCCCTTCAGGCAGCAGCTCAATACGCGCCTGTAGGCCGGGGACGGCCGCCATCAACGCCGCCTCTGCCTGCTCGCGCCAGTGCGCGGCCTGAAACAGGCTCCAGCTGCCCGGCACATGCAGGTGCAGATCCACAAAGCAGCGCTCCCCCGCCTGACGGGTGTGCATACCGTCAAAACTGATGCTGGCTCCGGTCTCTGACTTGGCTGCCAGCACCTGCTGTGCCAGCACCGCTTCCATGACCTGTAGCTGCTGCGGCTCCATGGCCACGTCCATCAAGCCCTGCGACGAGCGCCACACCAGCTGCCAGCCATGCCACATGATGTTCAGGCCCACCAGCAGACCCACGACCGCGTCCACCCACACCCAGCCAGTGAGCTCGGCCAGCAGCAAACCTACCACCACCCCGACCGAGGTGTAGACGTCCGTCATCAGGTGCTTGGCATCCCCCTCGAGCGCCAGTGAGCGATAGGTGCGCGCACTACGGAACATCACCCAGGCCAGCGCCCCATTGAGCACCGTACTCAGCAAAGACAGCCCCATGCCCCAGTCCAGCTGTTCGAGCGGCTGCGGGTGCAGCAGCCGGTCCACACTGAACCAGACAATGGCCACGCTGGCGCCCATGACCAGCAGCCCCTCAAAGCCTGCCGAAAAATACTCGGCCTTGTAGTGCCCGTAAGGATGGTCTTCATCTGCAGGCCGCTGCGCAATCGTGACCATGGCCAGCGCGAACATGGAGCCCGCCAGATTCACAAACGACTCCAGCGCATCCGACAGCAAGCCCACCGACCCCGTCAGCCACCACGCCAGCATCTTGAGCACGATGGTGATAACCGCCACCACCACCGACACCCGCAGCAGGTTGCGCGGCGTCAGCCAGTGGGCAGCATCACGGTCAGCAGAAATCGAAGCATGAGACATAAGCGTTCTGCCGGATGGCGGCAGTCATACAAAGCAGATGGAGCGTTTGTAGCGCATTCATGCCGCAGTGTCTTGGCATGGGGCATGGCAGTTGTCTCGGCTGTGTTTCAGCCATATAAAAACAGGAGCTATCAGCGCTTGCTGAATAAGGCTTAAAGGTCTTTTTTATCTTTATTTTTTGGACCTGCTTTTCTTTGGGCAAGCCAAGGGAAGCAGGTCGATGGCCGGACTGAGGGCCGACTCCCTGCCTCACCACAAACACAGCGCCCACACAAAAGCACAATGACCCCATCCCCCCTTCCCCCAACGGGGGAAGGGGAGCAATTCCTCCCTCACCCCAGCCCTCTCCCGCAAGCGGGAGAGGGGGCAGAAAAGTGAAAAACGCTTCCAAGAAAATAGCTTACAGCGCTTGCTACATCTGCGTTTAAGCCATATGTCATTCAGAAGTCTTGCGACTGGTGCGCCCCCATTCCCTTCTACCTGCGCCGAGGCGCGCAGCCTGTGGGGTGGCGTGTGCGCTGCAAGACGCACACGCTTCGTCAACTGACTCGCCGCAGCTGTTTGAGCGGAACGACGAAGGAGTGCAGCGAGTTCTGCGGCGCACCCCACAGACGAGCATCGCAGGTTGCCCGAAGCGCAGCGCAGGGACGCAGGTAGCAGGGTCGCCTTTGCTTTGCTTACTTTCCTTTGGCGAGACAAAGGAAAGTAAGTCGGCTGTCGGGCCGAGACCCGACTTCCTCCCTCACTACAAGCACACCGCACAAATCAGAAAAAGAAAAGCCCCTCTCCCAACCTCTCCCCAAAGGGGCGAGGAGCAAATACAAAGCACAAAAAAAATAGCTGCTAACGCCCGTCCCACAAGCGCTAGCAGCCATTTTGACCAATAACTTTTGAAAAGTTATTTACAGCACCCGGGCCCGCACACTCTTGCCTTTCACCCGCCCGTTATTGAGCTTGGCGCAAGCCTGCGCTGCAATGCGGCGATCCACCGCCACATAGGTGGAAAAGTCATTCACGCTGATCTTGCCAATCTGGTCCTTGGCATAGCCAAAGTCGGCGCACATGGCGCCCATCACGTCGCCGGCACGGATTTTTTCCTTGCGGCCGCCAATGATCTGGATGGTCATCATGGGGGGCAGCAGTGCACCGCCGGGGGCAGGTGTCAGTTCGCTCACCTCAAACCATTCGGAGGGGCGCTCCTGCAACTGCTCGATCTTGGCGACATGGGGCATTTCGTCCATGGCAACCAGGTTCAGCGCCAGGCCTTCAGCATCACCTCGGCCGGTGCGGCCAATGCGGTGGATGTGCACTTCCGAGTCAGGCGTCACATCCACATTGATGACGCAGGCCAGATTGGCAATATCCAGACCGCGCGCGGCGACGTCGGTGGCGACCAGTACGGAACAGCTGCCGTTGGCAAACTGCACCAGCACTTCGTCGCGTTCGCGCTGTTCCAGCTCGCCAAACAGCGCCAGCGCGCTGATGCCTTGCGCCTGCAAGGCAGCGACCACCTCACGGCATTGCTGCTTGGTATTGCAAAAGGCAATGGCGGAGGTCGGGCGAAAGTGCGCCAGCATCTGGGCGACCACGTCGAGCTTTTGCTTGGCAGGCACTTCGTACCAGCGTTGTGCAATCTTGGCCGTGCTGTGCTGGGCTGCGACCTTGACCATCTCGGGCTCGCGCATGAAACGCTGGGCCAGGGCAGCAATGTCATCCGGGTAGGTGGCCGAGAACAGCAGGGTCTGGCGCTGGGCGGGGCAACGCTCGATCACGGTGGCAATGTCAGCGTAAAAGCCCATGTCCAGCATGCGATCGGCTTCGTCCAGCACCAGGGTCTGGATGTTGGAGATATCGAGCGCGCCACGGTCCATCAGGTCCATCACGCGGCCGGGGGTACCGACCACGATGTGTGCCCCGTTTTCCAGGCTGGCAATCTGGTTGCGCGTGGGCACACCACCGTACACCGTCACCACCTTGATGTTCTCCTGCGCACGGGCCAGACGGCGAATTTCGGTAGCCACCTGGTCCGCCAGTTCACGTGTGGGGCACAACACCAGACCCTGCACGGCAAACCAGCGCTGGTTCAGGCGCTCCAGCAGGGGCAGGCCAAAGGCCGCCGTCTTGCCGCTGCCGGTGCTGGCCTGGGCAATCAGGTCTTTGCCTGCCAGCGTCAGAGGCAGGCTGGCAACCTGAATGGGCGTCATCTGCTCGTAGCCCAGCGCCTGGAGGTTGTTCAGGGTCGCAGGGTGGAGCGTGAGCGAGGAAAACGCCGTATCAGCGGCTGCGCCTGTGGCGCTGGAAGAGGTAGTCATAGCTGCGCATTATCCGGGGCAGCGTTCAGCCTTGTAGCTGCTCGACTATCCCGGCGCTGCTGCTCACGCCACTGGCCTGGTGCCTCGCCCTGCCACTGACTAAAGGCACGGATAAAGCTTTTTTCATTGCGAAAGCCGCAGGCCAGCGCCACGCGCTTGAGGGGCATGTCTGTGCGCTGCAGCAGATGCAGGGCGCGGTGGCGGCGCACATCGTCCTTGAGCTGCTGCAGACTGCTGCCCTGCTGCTGCAGCTGCCGGTGCAGGCTGCGCGGCGCAATGTGCAGCAGCTGCGCCAGACTGGCCGCCGTGTGCGCGCACTGCGGGTGGGCCGCCAGCGCCTGGCGCACACGCTGCACCAGCGGCTGGGCTGGCCGGTAGGGCTTGACCTGTATGGGCAGCGCACGCTGCAGCATGGTGTTGAGTGCGGCTTCATCCCGCAGCACGGGTAGCTGCAGCCAGTGCGCGTCCAGCTCCAGCGTGGCGGTGGCTGCCTCAAAGCGCACTGGGGCATCAAACAGCAAGTCGTACACCTCGCGGTGCGCAGGGACAGGAAACGGGAAGCTGGCCTGCAGCAAAGGGATGCGTGTGTCGATCAACCAACTCGCAAAGCCATGCAGATTGCGCAGCACAGAGACCATGCAGAACTCCTGCAGCTCGCCCAGATCGCGCTGGTGCTGCAGACGGATGGTGGCCAGTGGCCCATCCACCTGCAGAGATAGGGTGATGTCTTCCGTCAGCAGCCCATGGTGGCGACACCAGCGCGCCATGGCCAGCCCGAGAGACGGGCTGCTGATGCTGGCACGTGCCAGCATGCCGTAGCTGCCCCAGGGCAGACGGCGGCTGAACCAGCCCAGGCCTTCATCGTCCAGCTCGCGCATGGCATGGTCGCACAGCAGCTCCATCTGCAAGGCGGTGATACGTGCCTGAGGGTCTTGAAGCTGGGCTGGCGCAATTTGTGCCACCTGCAAGGCAGGCTCTGCCGCCAATCCGCGCTGTGCATAGGCCTGCACCACGGCTTGCACAAATGCCATGGGTGTATGTGCGGGGTGGCTTGCAGCGGCAGACAGAACCAGCTGGGGCGTAGACATATGGCAATTATTGCAACCTGTGTGACTGCTTCTGTATCAGGCTGCGCCCTAGGATGCAGAAACAAAAAAGCGGTGCCTTCCTGTGAAAGCACCGCTCTTACTCATAGCCTTCAGACCTTTACACCATGCCTGAACGCCTTGCTTGCTGCACCATGCGCTCAGCTGTTTTTGGCAGCGCGATAAGACGCGGCCGCACGCTTGGAGACATTCAGGCGCTTGGTCAGCGAAACTTCTGCCAGATCCAGCTCGCTCACCGTAGCACGCAGTACCTCGTCGTTGATGCGGTGGGCATGGCGCTCCGCGTACAGCGTGTCACGCTCCACCTTCAGGCACTTCAGGCGCAATTCCATTTCACGGATATAGCGCTGGCGGCGTTCTTCCACCACTTCTTCGGTTTCTTCCGTACCCGTCTTGTTCAGGTTTTCTTCCAGCAGCTCAATGCGGCTGCGGTATTCCTGAATGATGCGCCCCACCACTTCCTGGTACTGCGCCACCCATTGCTCGTCGTGCGACTGCTTGTCTTCTTCGCTCAGCGTCAGGCTGGTAATCGCTGCCTTGCAGGCGGCCAGACGGGCAGCGCGCTCTTCCTGCTGCTGCTCCGTGTCTTCATGCTTGGGCATGAAACGCAGAATCAGTGGCAAGGAAATGGCACCCAGGATCAGGGTCAGCAAGATCACGCCGGTTGCCAGAAAGATCAGCATATGGCGCGCGGGGAAGGCATCGCCAGAGGGCAGCACCATGGGAATGGACAGGGCACCGGCCAGCGTCACAGCCCCGCGGATACCTGCCATGGTGGTGGCCAGATTCAGCAGGTGGGAGGGCTTGTCCGTCATCCGGCCCTCGTTATGTGCCTTGCGCAGCGAGCGCACCACAGCCACCGTCACCCAGGCCCAGCGTACCGCCAGCAGCGCCACGGTAATGACCAGCACGTAGAGCAGCAGCTTCCACCAGTCGGGGCCAGCGTCCATGAGGCTGTGGCCAATGATGGAAGGCAGCTGCAGCCCCAGCAGCAGGAAGATCGCGCCGTTGAACGCGGCTTCCATGATGCTCCAGATGCCTTCGGTCTGCATGCGCTCCGAGATGAAGTTGCCACGCCCCAGGTCCGCGAAGTTGGTCGTGATACCCGCAGCAACAGCAGCCAAAATGCCGGAAACACCGATCTTTTCGCCCACGATGTAGGAGGCAAAGGGCAGCAGCAGCAAGAGCAGCACCATCTGGGTCGCTGCCACATCGCCCACACGGCGGGTGACGATGTCACGCGCATGGCTGAAGCCCCAGCCCATGAGCGCACCCAGGCCCAGACCGCCTACAGCCATCCAGGTGAAATCCTTGGCGACATCACTCCAGGAGAACAGACCGGTGAGGGTAGCGGCCACGGCGAACTTCAGCGCCACCAGACCCGACGCATCGTTGAGCAGCGACTCGCCTTCGAGCATGTGCATGGTCTTGTGCGGCATGCCCAGATTGCGCGTGATGGCCGACACAGCCACGGCGTCGGTGGGCGAAACCACGGCAGCCAGGGCAAAAGCCACCGTCAACGGCATGCTGGGAATCATCCAGTGGATGAGATAGCCCAGACCCAGCACCGTAATAAACACCAGACCAAAGGCCAGCAGCAAAATGGGCTTGGCCATGGCGAAGAATTCGCGTTTGGGTATCCGCCAGCCGTCGGCAAACAGCAGTGGTGGAATGAACAGCAGCAGGAACAGCTCGGGATCAAACGCGATATGCAGACCCTTTTGCGGCCAGGCGATCAAGGCACCGATGCCGATCTGAATCAGGGGAAGAGGAATCCCGCGCACGTAACGCGCGGCAATGCCGGTCACAGCCCCAAGCATCAGGACCAGCAAAACGATTTCAACGGTGTGCATGCTGCATTCTTCAGTAGCTTCTCGCGCGCGAGTTTCAGCCGTATACAAAAACCACGGACCAATCTCGGGATAAGTCCCGAACGGCAGGCATCATGCACCAAAAAACCACCGAAAAACCGGGGCCTGCCGACTATTCACAAGGAGACAATATGAGCGTATTGCGCAGTCAACTCAACCCTCGTTCTGAGGAATTCCAGGCCAATAGCCGTGCAATGCAGGCACTGGTGGAGGATTTGCGTGCACGTTGTGCGCACATCGCCCTGGGTGGGGGCGAAGCCGCCCGCGCCAAGCATGTAGCGCGCGGCAAACTGCTACCACGAGATCGCGTGCAGCAGCTGCTGGACCCCGGCACGCCCTTCCTGGAAATTGCGCCGCTGGCCGCGCTGAACATGTACGACAACGCAGCGCCCGGTGCTGGACTGATTGCCGGTATTGGCCGCGTGGCAGGCGTGGACTGCATGGTGGTGTGCAATGACGCCACCGTCAAAGGCGGCACCTACTACCCCATGACGGTCAAGAAGCACCTGCGAGCCCAGGAAATTGCGCAGCAAAACCGCCTGCCCTGCATTTACCTGGTGGACTCCGGCGGCGCCAATCTGCCCAACCAGGACGACGTCTTCCCGGACCGCGACCACTTTGGCCGCATCTTCTACAACCAGGCCAATATGAGTGCCCAGGGCATTGCCCAGATTGCCGTGGTCATGGGCAGCTGTACCGCCGGTGGCGCCTATGTGCCCGCCATGAGTGATGAATCCATCATCGTGAAGCACCAGGGCACCATCTTTCTGGGCGGCCCGCCGCTGGTGAAGGCAGCTACGGGCGAGGTGGTCAGCGCTGAAGACCTGGGCGGCGGCGATGTGCACACCCGCCTGTCTGGCGTGGCCGACCATCTGGCTGAGAACGACCTGCACGCCCTGGCACTGGCGCGCACCGCCGTGAAAAATTTGAATAAAAACAAACCTGCAGCGCCCGCAGATACTGCGCCAGCAGCTCCACTTTTTGATGCGCAGGAGCTGTACGGCGTCATCCCCACCGACACCCGCAAGCCTTTTGATGTGCGCGAGATCATTGCCCGAATCGTCGACGGCAGCGGGTTCGATGAATTCAAGGCCCGCTTTGGCAGCACCCTGGTCTGCGGCTTTGCACGCATTGAGGGCATGCAGGTCGGCATCATTGCCAACAACGGCATTCTGTTTTCCGAATCAGCCGTCAAGGGCGCACACTTCATTGAGCTGTGCTGCCAGCGCAAGGTGCCGCTGGTCTTCCTGCAGAACATCACCGGCTTCATGGTGGGCCGCAAGTATGAAAACGAAGGCATTGCACGCCACGGTGCCAAGCTGGTCACCGCCGTGGCCACAGCCAGTGTTCCGAAGTTCACCGTGGTGATTGGCGGCAGCTTTGGCGCAGGCAACTACGGCATGTGCGGCCGCGCCTTCAGCCCACGCTTTCTGTGGATGTGGCCCAACGCACGCATCAGCGTGATGGGGGGCGAGCAGGCCGCCAGCGTGCTGGCCACCGTCAAGCGCGATGGCATAGAAGCCAAGGGCGGTCAGTGGAGTGCTGAAGAAGAGGAAAGCTTCAAGGCCCCCATCCGCCAGCAGTACGAAGTGCAGGGCCACCCCTACTACGCCAGCGCCCGCCTGTGGGATGACGGCGTGATCGATCCTGCCGACACCCGCCGCGTGCTGGCGCTAGGCCTGGCCGCCAGCCGCAATGCGCCAATCGAGGACACACGCTTTGGCGTGTTCCGCATGTAATGCAAGGAGGTTGTTGCATGTCCCGCCCTGTCACCCTGACCATGAATGCCGGCGTTGCCACCGTGACGCTGACGCAACCCGAAATCCGCAACGCCTTCAGCGACGAGGTGATTGCCGAAATCACCGCCGCCTTTGAAACCGTGGCCCAGCATGCCGATGTGCGTGCCGTGGTGCTGGCTGCCGAAGGGCCCGCCTTTTGTGCGGGAGCCAATCTGAACTGGATGCGCCGCATGGCGGATTACAGCCGCGAAGAAAACCTGGCCGATGCAGGCAAGCTCGCGCACATGCTGCACACCATTTACACCTGCCCTCTGCCCACGATTGCCCGTGTGCAAGGCGATGTCTATGCCGGTGGCATGGGGCTGGTGGCAGCCTGCGATATGGCTGTGGCTGTGAACACGGCCCACTTCTGCCTGAGCGAGGTCAAGATCGGACTGGTGCCCGCCACCATCGCCCCCTATGTGCTGCGCGCCATGGGGCCGCGCGCCGGGCACCGTTACTTTCTGACCGGTGAGCGCTTTGATGCCTCGGAAGCCCTGCGCATGGGCTTTGTTCACCAGGTCGTCACCACCGATGCGCTGGACGATGCTGTGGATCAGCTGCTCAAGCACCTGCTGCAGGCGGGCCCGCAGGCTGTGCAGGCCTGCAAGAAGCTGGTGCTGGACGTGGCCGAGCGGGACATCAACGCCACACTGATCCGCGACACCGTGGAACGCATTGCCGACATCCGTGCCAGCAGCGAAGGCAAGGAGGGGGTGCAGGCATTCCTCGGCAAACGCAAGCCCAACTGGTTATCGTGAGCGGGTGTTGAACTGCCAAGCCCTTTCCGACCATGAACAGCATCTGGAACGCCATCATTGACTGGCTGCACCGCATAGGCCTGCACCCTGACCCTGACACGGTCGAGCGAGCAGGCAGCGCTGTGGTGGACAGCGCCACCCATGCAGCGCAAGCCGTTGGGCAGGCCGCCAGCGGCATGGACATGGCCAGCCTGCTGGCCCTGGCTGCAGCACTGGGCTGGGCCAGCGGCTTTCGGCTGTACCTGGTGGTGTTTGTGGTCGGGGCGCTCGGCGCTCTGGGCTGGATAGACCTGCCCGGCGGTCTGCATGTGCTGGAGCACCCGGTCATGCTGATGGCCAGCGGTGGCCTGCTGTTCACGGAGTTCTTTGCCGACAAGATTCCCGGTGTGGACTCGCTGTGGGACATGTTCCAGAGCGTGCTGCGCATTCCTGCCGGTGCGGCGCTGGCAGCCGGTGTCTTTGGGGCAGACAACGCCACCATGGCAACGGTAGCCGCCCTCATGGGCGGCACGCTGGCTGCCACCAGTCAGGCTGCCAAGACCACGACACGCGCCTTGATCAACACCAGCCCGGAACCCTTTAGCAACGTAGGGGCCAGCCTGGCTGAAGACACCGCCGCCGTCGGTGCTGTCTGGCTGGCACTGGCCAACCCCGCAGTGTTTGCCGTGGTGCTGGTGCTGGCCGTGATTGCGATGTGGATCGTGACCTGGATGCTGTGGCGCTTTCTCAAAGCGGCGATACGCAAGCTCAGAGGCTGGATGGGTGCCACGACTCCCCCAGACATTGAATTACCAAAAACATAGCTGCTAGCGCTTGCTGGATAAGCGCTAGAGGCCAAAAACACTACAAATGGAGACAAGCCATGTTCAAGAAAATACTCATCGCAAATAGAGGCGACCAGCCGCATAGCGGCGCAGCGCCGAAGCCACTGGTGGCTGAGGCACATCGCATGGCACGCGCAGCGTGCACAGCCGGTTTTGCCGCGGAGGTAGCCCATGTTTAAAAAGATCCTGATTGCCAACCGCGGCGAAATCGCCTGCCGTGTGGCAGCGACTGCCAAGCGCCTCGGCATCCAAACCGTCGCGGTCTACTCCGATGCCGACGCACAGGCCAAGCATGTCGCAGCCTGCGATGAAGCCGTGCACATTGGCGGCAACGCCCCCAAAGACAGTTACTTGCGCTGGGAACGTATCCTTGACGCCGCCCAGCAAACTGGCGCGCAAGCCATTCACCCCGGCTATGGTTTTTTGAGCGAAAACGAAGACTTTGCCAATGCCTGCGCGCAGGCAGGGCTGGTCTTTATTGGGCCACCCGCCAGCGCCATCCGCGCCATGGGGCTGAAGGCCGAATCCAAGCAGCTCATGGAAAAAGCCGGCGTGCCGCTGGTGCCCGGCTACCACGGCACGGACCAGAACCCCGAGCTGCTGCAAAGCGAGGCTGACCGCATTGGCTACCCCGTGCTGATCAAAGCCAGCGCTGGTGGCGGCGGCAAGGGCATGCGCCTGGTCGAAAAGCGCGAAGACTTTGCCGCAGCCCTTGCCAGCTGCCAGCGCGAGGCCATCAACAGCTTTGGCAACGATGCCGTGCTGATCGAGAAATACGTGCAGCGCCCGCGCCATATTGAGATTCAGGTCTTTGGCGACACACAGGGCAACGTGGTCTACCTGTTTGAGCGCGACTGCTCCGTGCAGCGCCGCCACCAAAAGGTGCTGGAAGAAGCTCCCGCCCCCGGCATGACGCCTGCGCTGCGCCAGAAGATGGGCGAAGCCGCCGTGGCCGCCGCCAGGGCCGTGGGCTATGTGGGCGCGGGCACGGTGGAATTCATCGTCGAGCAGCCCGGCGGCTATGACCAGCCAGAGGCCATGCAGTTCTACTTCATGGAAATGAACACGCGCTTGCAGGTCGAGCACCCCGTGACCGAAGCCATCACCGGCCAGGACCTGGTGGAGTGGCAGCTGCGCGTGGCGGCTGGCCAGCCCCTGCCCAAGCGCCAGGATGAGCTGCAGATCATCGGCCACGCCATCGAAGCACGCATTTGTGCAGAGAACCCCGACAACGGCTTTTTGCCCGCAACTGGCACGCTGCACGTCTACCGCAAGCCCACCTGCAGCAGCTTTGCTATCAGCGATGTGCGTGTGGACGATGGTGTGCGCGAAGGCGACGCCATCAGCCCGTTTTACGACAGCATGATTGCCAAACTCATCGTGCATGGCGACACGCGCGAGCAAGCCCTGGCTCGGCTGGATGCGGCACTGGCGCAGACGCAGATCGTGGGTCTGTCCAGCAATGTGCAGTTTCTGCGCCATGTGGTGAAAAGCGAGGCCTTTGCACAGGCCAAGCTGGATACGGCATTGATCGAACGTGAAAAGGCGGTGCTGTTTCAGCAGACCGCCGTTCCCACGCCGCTGGCCGTCGCCATTGCCGTGGCCCAGCAGTTGCAGGCCGAGCAGGCACTGGAAACGGCTGATCCATTCAGCCACCGTGACGGCTGGCACAGCCATGGCACGGTGCACCGCAGCTTTACCTTTGTGCAGGACAGCGCCACCATCCAGGCCGTGTTGACCTATGGCCGCCACGGTGCGCTGCAACTGCAGGTCGGGAACGTAGCAGCCCCTCTGCACTGGCAGCCCCAAGGCGATGGCCTGCTGGTGGAGTTTGCCGGAGCGCGCAGCACTGCCCAGGTGCATGTGACTGGCGAAGCGCGCCATATCTTTACCCCGCGCGGGGCCGCCGTGCTGCAACTGCAGGACCCGCTGGCCCATGCAGGCGAAGGCCACAGCGAAGTCGGACGCCTCACGGCCCCCATGCCCGGCAAGCTGGTGTCATTTGCAGTCAAGGCAGGCGACGCCGTCACCAAGGGCCAGGCCCTGGCCGTGATGGAGGCCATGAAGATGGAGCACACGATTGCCGCCCCTGCCGATGGCGTGGTGCAAGAGCTGCTGTATGCGCCGGGCGACCAAGTCACCGAAGGTGCCGAACTGATCCGCATTGAAGCCAATGCTTAACCACGTCGCCTGCAGTAATCGCCACCTCAAAGCCCGCGTACAGGCTTTGGGAAGGCTAGCGCCGTAAAACAGTCAGTGAAAAGGTAACTTATCTGACGCGCAAGACATGCCGCCAGTCCTAGCATGGCTCCCGCACCCTCAGTGGTGCACCTTCATTTTGCTAGGACTAGGAATATTTATGGCATCTACTCCTGCCCCGGAAACAGGCCCAATCACCTCCAAGCCGGAGCCTGAATCCACCAAAAAACTGACCTACCTGCTCATTGCGTTGGCGGCGTATGCGATTGTGCTGGCACTGCCGCAACCAGCGGGGCTCACCAGTTCCGGTCAGGTAGCGCTGGGCCTGCTGGTGCTGGTAGTGATTTTGTGGATCAGTGAGTGCGTCTCGCCAGCCAACAGTGCAGTGATTTTGACGGGTGCTGCCGTCCTAGGGTTGATGGGCACCACCATCACCGAAGGTGGCAAGGTACTGACCTCCTCCACCGCATTGGGCACCATGCTCACGGGATTTTCATCCACTGCCGTGTTGCTGGTGGCTGCCGCTTTGTTTCTGGCGGTTGCACTCAAGCACACGGGCTTAGACAAACGCATTGCGCTGCTTGTGATGAGCCGCATTGGGGTGTCTCCCGCACGGTTGATTCTGGGGGCCATGATCGTGGGCTTTGTGCTGGCTTTGTTCATCCCCTCCGCCACGGCCCGCGTGGGTGCAGTGATCCCCATCATGATCGGCATCACGGCGGCGTTGGGCTTAGCAGCGAACAGTTCACTGGGCACTGCATTAATGATTGTGACGGCCTGTGCTTGCTCGATCTTCAATATCGGTATCAAAACAGGCGCTGCACAAAACATCATCAGCCTGAACTTTATGCAACAGGCTTTTGGTCAAACCATCACTTGGAGCCAATGGTTTATCACCGCACTGCCCTTCACCATCGGTATGTGTGTGGTGTTGTTTTTCACTGCGCTGTGGCTGCTCAAGCCCAAGGTACCTTCTGGCGAAGATATGGCATCTCAACTGCGCCATCAGTTGGCAGAACTAGGCCCCGTCACCGCAGCAGAAAAGCGCCTGATTGCAGTAGCCGCCTTGCTGTTGGTGATGTGGTCCAGCGAAGGTGTTTTGCACACCTTTGATACCACCACGACCACCCAAATCGGCATTGCCATTTTGCTGATGCCCAAGATTGGTGTGATGCACTGGTCTCAGGCAGAAAAGCTGGTGCCTTGGGGCACGATTGTGCTGTTTGCCGCATCTATCTCGCTGGGCAACTTACTCTCCAATACGGGGGCTGCGGCATGGCTGGCTGACCAAACACTGGGCAAGATGGGGCTGGCTGCATTGCCCGTGATCATGGTGATCGCCTCGCTTTCCCTGTTTAGCATCATCTTGCACCTAGGCTTTGCGTCCGCCACTGGATTGGCCAGCACGCTGATCCCCATCATGATTGCCTTCACGCAAACGCTGCCCGTCAGCCCTGAGACGGCCTTTGGTATCGTGATGATTCAAAGCTTTGTGGTGTCCTTTGGTTTCATCTTGCCCACCAATGCACCGCAAAACATGCTGTGCTACGGAACGAATGCGTTCACCGTAGACCAGTTTGCCAAGGTCGGCATCATCGTCACACTGGCGGGACTGGGCTTGATTTTGTTGCTGTCAGCCACGTTGTGGCCTGCCATGGGGGTGCTGTAAATGGGCGCACATATTGGAATCATTGGCGCGGGCCAAGTCGGCGCCGCAGCGGGCTATTTACTTTCAGCCACGCCTGGTATCAGCAGCATCGTACTGGTGGACCAAAACACGGCACGCGCTGCTGGTGAGGCAGCAGACATTGGCCATGCAGCGGCATTTGGCGCATCTGCACGCATCAGCGAAGGCTCTTATGCAGACCTCGCCGGTGCAGCGGTCGTGGTGATCACTGCAGGCGCTAGCCTCAAGCCGGGGCAGACACGGCTTGAGCTGTTACAGCAAAATCTCAAACTCACCGACAGCATCATTGCGCAGGTGCTGAAGGTGGCACCCGACACGGTACTGCTGTTTGCCACCAACCCCGTCGATGTCATGCCTGCGATTGCCGTACACCGCTATGGCCTACCGCCTGCACGCGCGATTGGCACAGGCTGTGCGCTGGACTCCATCCGCTTTCGCGACCAACTGGCCGACTATCTGGGCGTTGCACCACCTGCCATCCATGCCTATGTCCTGGGTGAGCATGGTGACTCCTCCGTCCCCAGTTGGAGCAGTGCTTGGGTCGCAGGGATGCCAGTGACTGCGTTTGCAGCCAAACTTGGCCGCCCCATTGATGCAGCCATGCAAATCAAAATTGCCGAAGATGTGCGTACCTCGGCTTACCGCATCAAAGAGGGCAAGGGCGTTTCTAACTTCGGTATTGGCGGCTGCATCGCCCGCTTGGTCAAAGCCATCGTGGCCGATGAGCATTCCGTATTTGCTGTTTCTACTTGCATGCACGAGCTATTAGGTGTGCGTGACACCTGTATCTCTCTGCCCCACTTGATCAGTGCACGTGGTGCTACAACGCCCTTGTTACCGGTGCTTGACGCTTCAGAAACCGAAGCATTGCGTCACAGCGCGCAGCTGCTTTCAACCACTATTGCCAATGGGCTTGAGTTGCTTTAGCGGCCACACACTCCCCTACAAGCCAGCCTGTGAGGCTGGCTTTTTCACGCGGACTGCACCCATCAGCATGAGTGCCATCTTGAGATAAAAATCCTTTTGCAAGGCTTGATACATAAGCGTTAATAGCTCTCCTTTTTTAAAACCATGTACCAACTTGACTGACTACCTACTCACCAACCGTTAGGCTGTGCCCATGAAAGTTACTTTTTGCTGCACGGGCACCAAGCCCGAACCTTGGTTGGACGGACTGCGCTCGGCCTTGCCCGGCGCAGAAGTAAGTGTGTGGGAGCCTGGTGCCCCCCAAGCGGATTACGCTGTAGTCTGGGCTCCGCCTCAACAATTCATGGATGAACAGTCAAAGCTCAAAGCCCTGTTCAACATCGGCGCTGGGGTAGATGGGCTGATGAAACTGCGTCTACCACCCAATGCCAAGGTAGTACGACTGGACGATGCGGGCATGTCGGTGCAAATGGCTGAATACGTCACACAAGCTGTTATCCGCCACTTCCGCGAACTGGATGGTTATGAATCTGATATGCGCCAAGGCCAGTGGAAATTCCGCAAACCCCACATGCGCGCAGACTTTCCCGTGGGCATCATGGGGCTGGGTGTGCTGGGTGAGCGTGTGGCAAAGGCGCTGAGTGTGTTTGAATTTCCGGTACGCGGCTGGAGCCGCTCTCCCAAGCAAATCGACGGCATACACACCTTCAGTGGCAACGAGGGGTTTAACGATTTTCTGCATGGGACACGCATTTTGGTGAACCTGCTGCCGCTGACGCCAGAGACCGAGAACATCATCAACCGCAGCACCTTGCAGCAGTTGCTACCCGGTGCTTACGTGATCAACGTCGCCCGCGGCGCGCATCTGGTCGATGAGGATCTGATCGCCATGATGGCCGAAGGCCATGTGGCCGGTGCCACGCTCGATGTCTTCCGCGAGGAGCCGCTGCCCGCCGACCACCCATTCTGGAAGATCCCGCAGATCACCCTGACGCCCCACACTTCAGCCCGCACCCTGCGCGACGAAAGCATTGCGCAAATCGCAGGCAAAGTTGCCGCCATGAGCCGTGGCGAAGCCGTCAAAGGCATGGTCGATCCACAGCGCGGGTATTGAAGATGCGAACGCGCACTGCGCCGACCCAATCCCGCAGAATGCGCGTTTTGCCCTTTCGCCTGTTTGTCCGATGAATGTCCTGCTGCAGGAGCGTGCCAAAGCGCCTCCACCCACCACCGAAAAACTGAAGACCGCACTGGCCTGGTGCTGGCTGTTCATGCCGCTGCTGTGGATGTGGCCCAATACCCGCAGCGCGTCAGAAGTCGTGGTGTCAGCCCTGCTGCTGATGTGCGCATTGCTGTCGCGCATCACCACACGCCTGGTGACGGTGCTCCTGCTGGTGGTGGGACTGTGCTTTCTGGGCTATTTTTTTGCGGTACACAGCCTGCCAGACGAGTTTTTCTGGCAGTCCATTTTGGGCTCTAACGCCGGTGAGGCCGTGGAATATGTCCAGTCTTACCGCGCAACTGACGCTGCACTGTTGCTGGCCTGGGCGCTGCCAGCGCTGCTGGCAATTCGCCATTTGTGGCGCCTGCCCCGCCCCTTGCAAAGCAAGAAAATTCGTGTGCTGGCCTGGGTGACACTGGGAATTTGGGCCATCTGGATCTGCGTCAGCTTTTTCAAAGGCTATGACGTCTACAAGTTCTTCAGCCGTGCAGGCCGTATCTACCCGTTCATGATGGTGGAGTCCTGGGAGCGCTATGAAAAAAATGCGCAGCTGGCCACGCTGACTACTCCAGCCACCCCACCAGAAGCACCGCCCATGGTTGATATGCTGGTTGTCGTCATCGGCGAAAGCGCCAGTGCCCACCGCTGGTCGTTGCTGGGCTATGAAGGCAACCCGACCAACGCTGCACTCGCGCCCTGGCAATCTGCGCTGGTGACTTTTCCGCTGACCACCAACGGCAACAACACCGGCAAGACCTTACCTGTCATCGTTGCAGGGCGCTCCCTCCATCCATTGCCTGAGCAAGGCGTCGCTTCCTATATCGATCTGGCAAAGGCCGCCGGCTTCCAGACCAAAGTGTTTGCCAACCAGCAAGCCCCAGGTTTTGCAAATGTGGCACTGCGCCTGCGCTCTGACCTCTACCGTCACCTCCAGGATGGAAAGTTCGATGAAGCCCTGACACCTTGGCTGCAGGAGTCCTTGCAGCAATACGCCAGCAATGCACAGCCACAGATCGTCACACTGCACACCTATGGCAGTCACCCACGCGTGGCCAGACGGTATCCGGAAAGCGCGGCGCTCTGGTCCGATCCGTATGACAACAGCATGCACTACACCAGCCAGCTGCTGGCTGAGTGGATACAGGCGCTGGATCAGCTCCAAGACCGCCGCGTTGCCTTGCTGTATGTCTCTGACCACGGGCAGGACTTCCCGGTCTGTGGGGGCAGCTACGTGCACGGTATTACACGCAGTACCTACGAAGTGCCCTTTCTGCTGTGGGCCAATCAAACCATGCGCCAGCAGTACCCGGCATGGTGGCAGCAATGGCAGCAGCTTGGCCAGCATGCCCTTGATGCACAAGGCGTTCCCCGCTTCAATACCTTGCTGCCTGCACAGCTGATGGCACAGCTGACAGGCCACCCCTACACACTGCCATCCAGCCAGGGGCTGAGCACCAATGGCGCTTATCCTCCCGCAGAAACAAGCGCTCTTTGCAGCAACTGGTTCCCGCACGTCCAACAGCTGCACCCTGCCGCTATCCAATGAAGATTGCTTAGAAAAAAGGAGCTCACCATGTCCTACCCCACACGCGTCAAACTGGTGGAAGTTGGCCCCCGCGATGGCCTGCAGAACGAAAAGCAGCCCGTGCCTGCTGCCACCAAGATTGAACTCGTGCACCGCCTGCAGGAAGCAGGTAGCAAAGAGATCGAAGTCACCAGCTTTGTTTCGCCCAAATGGGTGCCGCAGATGGCTGACAACGCCGAAGTCATGAACGGCATCACCCGCCTGCCCGGCGTGCGCTATTCGGTGCTGGTACCCAATATGAAGGGCTATGAAGCAGCGGTGCTGACCCGACCCGATGAAATCGTGGTCTTTGGCGCAGCCAGCGAAGCCTTCAGCCAGAAGAACATCAACTGCTCCATCGCAGAGAGCATCGAGCGTTTTGCCCCCGTGGTGGAAGCTGCGCGCGCTGCAGGCATCTATGTGCGCGGTGCCATGAGCTGCACCGTAGGCTGCCCGTATGAAGGCGATGTTTCCCCAGAACGCGTGGAGTACCTGGCCCGACTGATGAAAGACATTGGCGTACAGCACATTGGCGTAGCAGACACCATTGGTGTGGGTACGCCCATCAAGGTGCGCAAGGCCATGGAGGCCACACTCAAGCACTTTGACATCAATGATGTCTCCGGCCACTTCCATGACACCTATGGTCAGGCCCTGGCCAACACCCTGGCGGCCGTCTCCATGGGCGTGTGGCAGTTTGATACCTCGGTGGCGGGCCTTGGCGGCTGCCCCTATGCCAAGGGAGCCACCGGCAATGTGGCGACCGAAGACGTGGTCTACATGCTGCACGGCATGGGCATAGACACCGGTCTGGATCTGGACAAGCTCATTGATGCAGGCGTGTTCATCAGCGATGCGCTGGGCCGCCCCACCCAGTCGCGCGTAGCCAAGGCCATACTGGCCAAACGTGCCAGTGCAGCCCCTTGCGAGGCCGTGTAAATGTGCGGGGCAGAAGTCTTTGCCCTGCCTGAAGGCGTGCAGCGCGTGGCGCGCTATCTGCAGGATGCCAATCACCCGCATACACCGCAAATGCTGGATGGTGCTGCACGCACCTCACAGGAAGCGGCAGAGCAGCTGGGCATTGAAGTCGGACAGGTCGCCAAAAGCGTGGTGTTCAAGCACAAGCCCAGCGGCGGCCATGTACTGGTGATCGCTGCCGGTGACCGCCGCGTGGACGAAAAAAAGGTGGCGGCGCTGGTCGGCAAGACAGGCCGCGCCGATGCAGAGTTTGTCAAAGCACAGACCGGCTTTTCGATTGGCGGCGTCAGCCCTGTGGCACACCTGCATGCCCCCATCACGCTGATTGACGCCAGCCTGTCGCGCTTTGAGTTGCTGTGGGCGGCCGCCGGCCACCCGCATGCGGTGTTCCCACTGACACTGCAGCAGCTGCAAGCCCTTACCGGAGCACCTGTTGTCGATATTGCCCAGGAGCCTGTCGACACGGCTGCGGGACAATCGCAGGCATGATTCCTCCCGCCACCCCTGCCCTGCAGCACAAGCTGCGCACTGTTGCCCCCCTGCTGTGCGCTGAGACTATCCAGCCCATGCCTTCGCCCTGCGTCTCTGTCTGCCGCATGGACGATGCGCAGCAATACTGCCTCGGCTGCCTGCGTACCCTCGATGAACTGCGCGCCTGGGGCAGTGCAGATGACGCCACCAAACGCCAGATCTGGCTGCACATCCGCGAGCGCTGCCAGCCAACGACTTGACGAGATCACAAGGAGACAAGCCATGCACCACATCACCATGTATCTGGATTTTGTGTCGCCCTATGCATGGCTGGCGTTTCAGCAGCTGCCGACTACGCTGCAGGGGCTGAGCTGCCATGTCGAATACCGCCCGGTCCTGCTGGGTGCGCTGCTGCAGCAAAACAGCAACCCCGGCCCCGCAGGCATCCCGGCCAAACGCATATGGACTTACCGCCATGTGCAGTGGCTGGGTCAGCACCTTGGCGTGCCACTGCAGATGCCTGCCCAGCACCCCTTCAACCCTTTGCCACTGCTGCGCCTGGCGCTACAAACTTCGCAGGACGGCAGCATCAACCGCTTTGTGGCAGAAACCATCTTTCGCCATGTCTGGGAAGGTGGAGCAGATGCGCTCGATCCCGAACGTCTGAAGCAGTTACAGCAACGCCTGCAAGCCCAGTTGCGCACCGATGCTGAGGCAAGCGCAGATGCCAAGCGACAACTGCGCAGCAATACCGAGCAGGCCAGCGCACAAGGCGTTTTTGGTGCCCCCGCATTTGCGGTGCATGGCGAAGTCTTCTGGGGCCTGGACAGCCTGCCCATGCTGCGCGACTTGCTCGATGGACATGCATGGTTCCATACAGAGGCCTGGGAAAACGCCAAGTCCATTTCCTCGGGTTTGGCCTGATTTCAGCCATCGCCTTTCGTTCTAGGCATTTTTTGCTGTTTCACATCACAAAATCAACAGCAAGGGTTCGACCTGAATTCGTCAGAGATGCGTCAGTTTGACGCAAGTTCACGTTGGATTAGCGTCAGAAGCTGGTCAGTAGCGACTCCAAGAATGTGTAGGCCGCACATGCGTGCACATAAAACATATTCAGGAGACAAGACATGGCCATTCATGCTGCAAACGGCGCAGGTGCGAAGGGTGCAGCCCCTCGCCCCATGACGTCTGAAGAGCGCAAAGTGATCTTTGCCTCATCCCTTGGTACCGTGTTCGAGTGGTACGACTTTTATCTCTACGGCTCACTCGCAGCCATCATTGCCAAACAATTCTTCAGTGGTCTGGATGCAGGCTCTGCCTTCATCTTTGCGCTGCTGGCATTTGCAGCAGGCTTCATCGTTCGCCCCTTCGGCGCACTGGTGTTTGGGCGCCTTGGAGACATGATCGGTCGCAAATACACCTTCCTGGTGACGATTCTGATCATGGGTATCTCCACCTTCATCGTCGGTATCCTGCCCAACTACGCCACCATCGGTGTCGCAGCCCCCATCATCCTGATGATTCTGCGCATGCTGCAAGGTCTGGCGCTGGGCGGTGAATACGGCGGTGCGGCCACCTATGTGGCAGAGCACGCACCTCACGGCAAACGCGGTGCCTACACCTCCTGGATTCAGACCACAGCCACACTGGGTCTGTTCCTGTCATTGCTGGTGATTCTGGGCACCCGCACCGCGATGGGAGAAGAAAAATTCCAGGACTGGGGCTGGCGTATTCCCTTCCTGGTGTCCATCCTGCTACTGGCCATCTCGGTCTGGATTCGCATGACGCTGTCTGAGTCGCCTGCCTTCCAGAAGATGAAGGCAGAAGGCAAGACCTCCAAAGCACCGCTGTCCGAATCCTTCGGCCAATGGAAGAACCTCAAGATCGTGCTGCTGGCACTGTTCGGTCTGACTGCTGGCCAGGCCGTGGTCTGGTACACCGGCCAGTTCTACGCACTGTTTTTCCTGACCCAGCAGCTGAAGGTCGATGCGGTCACCGCCAACCTGATGATTGCCGCTGCTCTGCTGATCGCCACCCCCTTCTTTGTGATCTGGGGCACGCTGTCTGACAAGATTGGCCGCAAACCCATCATCATGGCTGGCTGCCTGCTGGCCGTGTTCACCTACTTCCCTGTATTCAAGGCACTGACCAACGCGGCCAACCCTGATCTGGCCCAGGCACAGGCGAATGCACAGGTGATCATCGTTGCAGACCCTGCCGAGTGCACTTTCCAGTTCAACCCCACAGGTACTGCCAAGTTCACCAGCTCCTGTGACGTGGCCAAGCAGGCACTGGCCAACCGTTCTGTGAGCTATGACTCCGAAGACGCGCCTGCCGGTACACCTGCTGTGGTCAAGATTGGCGACACCGTCATCCCCAGCTTCAGCCACGACGGCCTGAGTGCAGATGAAATCAAAGCCAAGAGCGCTGAATTCGGCAAAGCGCTGAGCGACACCCTCAAGCAGGATGGCTATCCCGACAAGGCTGACCCAGCCAAGATGAACAAGCCCATGATGCTGCTCATCCTGTTCTATCTGGTGCTGCTGGTCACCATGGTCTATGGCCCTATTGCAGCCATGCTGGTGGAGCTCTTCCCCACACGCATTCGCTACACCTCCATGAGCCTGCCCTACCACATCGGCAACGGCTGGTTCGGTGGTCTGCTGCCCACCATGTCCTTTGCTATCGTGGCCCAGACCGGCAATATGTACAGCGGCCTGTGGTACCCCATCGTTATCGCTGGCATCACTGCTGTCATCGGCACTTTGTTCCTGCGTGACACCAAGGATGTAGACATCTACGCAGACGACTAAACAGCCATCCAGAGCTGTTCAATCTGGTGCATCCCCGCCTCAAGGCGGGGATTTTTTCCCTCAATCTGCTTAGGACTGGTGCGATGCACAAATATCTGTTGCCGTAAGGCATCACTTCTACGCAAACACCAGCCAGCTCTGCATTTTTCATAAAAATGAAAACTAGAATTTGTCCAGCCCTTTGGATGTGACACACAGCAAAGAAACCGGCTACTTTCAACCCCCAAGAGGAATCAACATGACGAAGACAACACGTGTAATGCTGGCTGTACTGGCCGTCTGCGGCACATCTGCTGCCCTGGCCCAAAGCAGCGTGACTCTTTACGGCCGTATCAATACATCTGTGGAGCACCAGAAGCTGGGTAATGCCAGCGCAACCGGTCTGGTCAGCAGCGGCTCTTACCTCGGTTTTAAAGGCACCGAAGATTTAGGCAATGGTTTGAAAGCAGGCTTTGTGCTGGAAGGTACGGTTGAAGCCGATACAGGCGGTACTGGCTATAGCTTTGACCGCCAAAGCGAGCTGAACCTGTCTGGCAACTTCGGTATGCTGCGTTTGGGCTCTTTTGACCCCTATTCGTACACCGTGACAGCTGACGCCATCAGCATGCATAACCACGACGCAGGCCCTACCGGTGACAAGCTGTACGACGGCGTGCTGTGGGGTGGCAACAAGATTGCCTACCGCACACCTACCATCGCTGGTTTTGATGCTGAAGTGCAGTATCAGTTTGGTGAAAAGCAAAAGGATGCCAAGCTCACTGTGCCTGTACTTGGCGAAACAATTGGTACCCACAAGAATGGCTGGGATTTGGGCGTAAATTACGCTAATGGCCCACTGGGCCTTGGCTTCGGCTACTCCAACTTGAAATACAGCGATGTCGTAGCTGTGAGTGGAGCTCAAACCAAGTTCAGTCAATTTGCTCTCCGTGCCAGCTATGAAATCGGCGACCTGACTCTTGGAGCCTACTACCAAAAACAAGACACCAAAGCTGCGAATCAAAAAGCAAAACGTGATGTATATCGCATTTCTGCAAAATACGTCATTGGTGCCTCTGAGTTGCATGCCAACATTGGCCAAGCCAGCAAATACAAAGTTAACGGCGCCAAAACGGGCAATTCTGCTACTCAGTGGACACTGGCTTACAACTACAACCTGAGCAAGCGTACCAAGGTGTATGCGCTGTACAGCAATCTGAGCCACACAGAGTCGGCCGGTATTAATTTCAGCGGTACCTTCAACATGACACCTACCAACGACAGCGACAAATTCCGCACCTTCGGTGTTGGCATCCGCCACTTCTTCTAATCGAGCGTAAGCTCGCTGCAATACCTGCTTGCTGTAATAGCAAGCAGGGCTTGCTCCAAGGTTTAGCCCCAATTCACAAGAGTTGGGGTTTTTTTATGGGCGGCAAGCCTCTGACACAACCAACATCAAGGAGCTATCCATGTGGAAGATTGCCGTCGCTTTTGCTGTATTCGCAGCCATCTCGCTGTTTATGATTTTTCAATTTGGCGATCAGGTGGATATGAGCGGAGAAAAACATGGCGCCGAAGCCATTCACACCCCAGCCGACAACAAATAAAAAAGAGAGCAGCTACCGCTGGCCGCTACGCAGATTGCGATAGTTTTAAATTGCAACACCAATAAGAGTACGCGCAGCGTGCTCTTATTTTTAAAGCAATGAAATTTGAAGCATAAAAAAACAAAACCCCTGCCTCTTTCGGAGGTCAGGGGTTTGTCATTGTAAGAGCCTGGCGATGACCTACTTTCACACGGGAATCCGCACTATCATCG
>ERZ1034913.558-NODE-558-length-28950-cov-5.341893_pt1 | contig 28950 bp, 19 predicted proteins | sample MGYA00520697_ERZ1034913 | MGnify/ENA primary metagenome ERZ1034913 (study PRJEB33766, sample SAMN09781786) | gut metagenome | biome: gut microbiome | host: Homo sapiens | place: Madagascar | study: EMG produced TPA metagenomics assembly of the PRJNA485056 data set...
AGGTTGTTCTTGTTGCCATCGATAGGTGCCGAATATTTCGAGTCGGAGAAATTGACTTCGCCGTCGGGGCCGAGCGGCGCGGGGAGGGTGTTGCCCATATAGGCCGCCTTCCCCGTGAGCGCCATTTCAAGGATCATGCACAAAACCGAGGTGACGTCGTATTCGCACGCGGAGCCCACGCCTCGTTCGAGATTGAGGCTGTGGGTGAGGCAGAAGGTGAACTGCTCCTCGTTAAGCCGTCTCGTCGAACAGGCGTCGGGGCAGGGCGCTGCGAATCCCGAGCAATCATAGGCGTCCATAACCTTGTCGACGACCTTGTACGCTTTAAGGCTGTTGACAAGGTATTTTTTCGCAATCTGGCACTCGGATGCATTCGTCATGAGGCTGTCGGCGAGCTCTTCGCACCATGCAATCTCCTCCGGGGTGATGTTCATGGTCTTGCGCCCAGGCGTGGTGTGGTTGCCGTTTTCAGGCAGGGGAGAGAGGTAATCCATAAGCTCATGCACGTTCACATAGCGGAAGTTCGTCCCGAACTTGTCGCGCGCCAAGCAGAGGCTGTCGAAGGTGTCGGTCCCGCCCGCCATCGCCTTGTCGCCTCCGAAGCGCGGGGCGAGCAGAATGTTTGCAGTGCGTATCGCCTTCTCGGCGCGCAGACAAAGCAGCTTGTCTTTCAGCTCGGGCCAGTTGAGCGAGAAGATAACGTCGGCACCGCGTCGTACACTGGACGCGAAAGCCACTTGGCCGTACATCTTGAAGGGGTTGGGGCCCATGGGTTTTTGGGTTCTGAGCGCAAACTCCTCGATAACGGTGTTGGCGCCAAATGCGGTGTTGACGAGATAGAAGTCAACGATACGATCGTCTGCGAGCGCCGATTCGAACCATTCCTCTTTGATGTCCCAATCATCGGTGGTTCGGATAATCGCCGGGTCCAATACCTCGAAACGCTCATCGTTTCGCAGATTGAAATCGAGCGCCTTTTGCATCCCCTCGAAAATCTTGCCATTGATGATCGCGTCAAAGCCGGGCTCGAGCGCATCGCCTGACGCCATGCGGCAAGGACCCTCGTAATAGTAGCGATGCTCCATTGCGAAGAAAACGGGCTTCACTACCAGCTTCACATCTTTCACGCTTCGTACCGTCATGCTGACCTCTCCTTTCAGACAATATGAGTAGACGTCGCCTGATGCCGATTTGCGCAACAATCTAAGCTCTCAGCATCCCCCTCGACGTTGATGAGAGTTGACCACGGACCTATGTTGACGCTATCGCGTGATGGGGATGAAGTATCGTAATTCAGTATGCTGGTATGAGCTGCCGAGCTGGGCTTTCGCGGAATCGGGAAGCGGGGAGGCTGCTATTTCCCCTGAACCCTCGGTGAAACAGATACTGGGTAGTCCTCGACGAAGTCCATAAGCGACTGTTGGGAGTGGATATCCGTCTTGCGATAAATGCTGTAGATATGGCTCTTAACGGTGTGGGGCGAGATGGTGAGCTTGTTTTGGATATAGGCGGCATTGCGTCCCTTGGCGAGGTAGCGCAGGACGTCGGTCTCGCGAGGGGAGAGCTGGTACATTTCGGCAACGGCGTTGCAACGCGCATCGAAGAGCTCGCTTTCGCTTATGCCCGCAGGCGCAGGCGATGCGGGAGCGGTTGCCGCGAGGTCTTTGGGAGCAGGCATGCGGTCGGCGCTCTCGTCGTGATGTTCCGATTGCGGGAAGAACACGGTAACGGCGAGCACGACAAGGCAAGCGGTGCACAGGCGAACGACCGTGAAGGCGTCGGAGTGAGCTCCGAACGTGACAGTCGTGGCACTTGCGACAGCCCAGCCGATGAAGAATCCAAGAGCGCTCGCGAGAAGGCGTTGCGGAACCTGGCGGAACACGGACACCCCTCCTATCTCAACGCTCTTGCGGACGAGGTGCGCGTAGGTTGTCGGAAGGAACAGCGCCCACGACGCGACGACAAGAAATGCGCAGACGAGCTGGACATATCCAGTTGCGAAGGGAATGCAGATGCAGGCGAGCACCGTCACGAACAGAAGGATTCGCTGCAATACGGTGATGTTCAAGAAAATATTCTTACGGGAAAGCACAACCAAGATCAAGGCGCCGGGGATGGTCGCGAGAAGGCCGATGAAGACATAATCGGCGCCATAGTTGAACAGAAAAACGAAGGTCAAGCCGAAAACGATGCCGAATGCGACGAACGACGGCTCGACCTCTTTGGCGAATTTCCATGGCTTGTGGTCGACGGCAGCGATCGGGGCGGCTTGAGCATTGTCCGCGTTCTCGCTCGTATACTTCAATAAGCCAACCGACAGCGCAAGGTAGACAAGACAGAAAATAGGTTGAAACTCGGTCGGCGTAAGCGCAGCGAGCGCGAAGAGAGCTCCGCCGCCCAAAAGGGCCTCCGAGCAGAATCGGGCATAGGCGCGCGATTTGCATCTGCCGCAAACGTCAAGCCAGCTCACAGTGATAAAACCGCCAGCGATACCCGAGCAAAGGTTGGCGACGCAAAGCAAGGGTGTTGGAATCGGGGCATTCGCAAGCAGCCCAAAGCTCAACAAGGGAACGACTGCGGCAAAAACAGTCTCGATTGCGAGCATGGGCATGCTGAAGGGTGTATACGACGAGCGCTTACCAAGGAAATGGCAAATCGTGTATCCGCAAGCGATTCCTATGAAAATGAAAAGCTGGATCATGTCGCGTTCGCCGGTGGGGAGACCTTGAAGGAAAATCGCGAAGAGCCAATAAAACGTGATGAGCATCCACCCGAAGAAGAGGGCGAAACCGCCCATCCCCAATAATTCCATTGCGCCCTCAGCGCCGCTGCGCTGCTTCTCTTTCGCCATCTTTCCCCCTCGAATAAGATACCGACACACAAGAGAAACTGACCACGACGCAAAGCCGCATATCGCGCGTGCGCCCCAAAATCCCCAGTGTTCAGTATAAAGGTTTATCTCTCCGATGCGCGATTTTGCTTCTTGCGGCGACAGCTTTCGCGCGCACTGCCGATATGCGATCCCTCTTTAGGCCTGGCCTGGCGGCTTGATTCCCATGTCAGCGATCACATCGGACAGGCTCGCCATTCCAAGCTCTTTGCAGGCGGCAGAAACCCCCGGGGTTGCGCTCGTCGTCGCGTCCACGGTCGCGCCGGTCGTGGCGTCGAGTGCTCCCATCGCCTCTATCTGGCCTGGCCTTCTCGACTCGCTTGGTGGCGTGGGGGCATAGCCTTCCATTCCCATTCTCCTCTCGAGCTCAATCGATCGGCCTGCCCAGTCCGTCGGACCGGTAGTGGCATCGAGGTGGGCGATCTTGCCGTAGGTGAGCGTAATAATGCTGTCATTCATGATGAGTTCCCGTGTAACGAAAGGCACCCGCGCGCCATAGCGGCGGCACGGGTGCCGAGTGATGCGGAAAACGAGCTGGCTGAAAGCTTATTTCGCCTGCGGCGCGCCTTCAGCCGGTTTGCCCTGCGGCTTGCCGCCCGCCATGTCGTTCTTGGAGGGCTTCATAAGCAACGAGGCGATAATGCCCACGACGCCGATTGGGACCAATGCCCAGAAAGCGAGCATCGGGTCGCACGCACCGGCCGACATAGAAGCATTAAACGGCTCGAGTGCATAAGAAGTGATCGTCTGGCCAAGATATTGACCGAACGTGAGGAACGAAAGTCCCAAAGCGACTGCGGTGGCGCCACCCTTGAACACGTAGGTCGGGATCATCGGTCGGCAGCAGCCATTCAGGAACATGTTGCCGATGCAGAAGAAGATCGCGTAGAAGACGAACACAACCATGTTGTTCTGGAACGCGAGCGCAGAGCACACGGTCAGTCCGGTGATGCCGGAAACGACGGCGACATACTTCAGGTTGCGCGGCAGCTTATCCAGAATAAAGCCACCGATGGGAGCGAGGATACCGCATGCGGTAAGAGTGCCGCCGATAAGGCCCGCCATCGCAGGATCCCAGCCAAGGCCACCCGCTGCGGGATCGAGCTGCAGCCAGGTCTTCAGGTACTGGCTGAAGGCGTAGTTCATGTAGTTGAAGATCGCGAACATGAAGATGAGGCACCACAGCTGACGCTTCTTGAAGAACGGAAGCACCTCGCGGAACGATTTCGTCTCAGCGGAAACTTCAGAGGCCTCGTCGGCACGGGGCTTGCGGAACACGATGGCAAAGAGGATGCCGATGACCACGATGACGATGGTCCACACCGACAAAAGGGTAACGAGGTTCTGGCCGACTGCGTGATAGATGCTATCGCCGAAAACGTTCACCGTGAAGATGCCGACCGGAGCCCAGATAGACCAGATGGCCATGGCGCGTCCGCGGGTGGTGTTGGGGAACCAGATGGACACGCACGTAGGACCGGCGACGATCGTCTGAGCAAGGCCGAGGCCCAAGATGAATCGGCCTGCGAGGAACGCCGTGAAGCTCGAGGTGATCGTGATGGCGCAGATTGCGGAGCCGATTACCGCCAGGCCGAGGCCGACGAGCGTACCGACTTTCGGGCCAAACTTGCGAACCACGAATGATGCCGGGAACGCCATGATGAGCGCCGCGATAGGCACAAGGCCCATGACGTTGGACAGAAGGCCGAACTGCGAAGGATCGGCCTGCACGGAAGCGCAATTAGCCCCGAGCCAGCCCTTGAACACCGGGAAGGTGATAGCGGGCAGCCACATCCATGCGTACACGATAGAGATTGCAGCAAGCAGTGAAACGACGAGCGCGACCCACGCATAGCTCGGAGTTTTCTCCTGTGCACCTGCTGCGGCATTGGGATTACTCATTTTTCCCCTCTTTCAGGCACGCGACTAGCTTCGTGTGCCAAACGGTCGGGTCCTAGGCGAGTGGAGGGAGGTCACGCCCAGAACCCGATTCCCCTACTGAACTGGGATTTGCTTACAGATTGAAGATACGAGCAGCGTTGCCGCCCTTCATGAGGGCCTTCTCCTCGTCGGTGACGTCGAGCGCGTCGATGGACTCGACGGAGCGGGCCATCCACTCGTAGAACACGGGGAAGGAGGAGCCCATGAGCAGGTGGTCTGCGCCGCAAACCTTCACTGCGCACTCGAGCTGGTCTTTACCCCAGGACATCGGGTGGGTCATGTCGAAGAAGATGTTGTTCTCGAGGTAGCGGGTGTAGGCCTCGTGGTCGACGTTGGTGGCCAGGCGGTTCATGGCCTCCTTCTTCTTGGTCGACTTGTGCGGTGCGAGGATCTCCTGCAGGCCGAACCAGTTGCCACCGAACATGGTGTGGACGAACTTGAGGTTCGGGAACTCGTCGAACATGCCGGAGTAAATCTCACGGCCGACAGCTGCTGCCTGAGCATGGATACGACCAAGCTCGCGGCGAAGAACCGTGTAGTCGTCGAAGTTGCCGAACGCGTTCTGGCCGGGCGTGTGGTGCACGACGGCAGGGATCTTCATGTCGTTCAGGACCTTCATATAGGGCTTGAACAGCTCGTCGTCGAGGAAGCGGTCGCCATAGCAGCAGGCAAACTGGACGCCGACCATGCCCAGATCATCGATGCAGTGCTTAAGCTCGTCGACGTCTTCCTTGCGGCCGAACGGAGGCAGAACAGCGTTGGCGACAAGACGGCCCTCGGAGCGCTTGCACATCTCGGCAGCCTGCTCGTTCACGATCTTGCACATGTCGAGCGGCAGCCACTCCTGCCAAACCGGCATGCGCAGCATCGCGATGTCGACGCCGGCTTCGTCCATTGCCTTGATCTTGGTCTCGAGCGTGTAGTCGCCGTCGACGTAGTTCAGGATCTGCTTTCCCTCGGGGTATTCGAGGATGACCTGGTCCTTCGTGCCGTCAGGCGTCTTGCCGAGGTAGGCCTTCATGCCGAAGGTGATCGGTGCGGAATACAAAAATCCGTGGAGAACCTCTTCGCTGGAGAACAGGTTCGTCGGCAGGAAGTGCATATTGTCGTCGATGACGCGGGTTTCAGCCATATTTTCCTCCTATGGTTGTGAGTTGGTATAAGCGAACGGGAGCCGAGCTACGCTTAACCCTCCTTGTCTGCCTTGCTGGCACCCACTGACTGGTATGGGGAGATCCGCCCAGGTGGCGAGGGAAGCCCTGGGGATGGAAGTAGGGATAACCACCTGGGCGGCGGATCGTCATATTAATGAAGTGGGGTGGGGAAGCGGACGCATTGTGCATCGCCCGCTTCCCTCGATGGAGATCGCATCGCGATTACTGGTGGATCTGGTTGACCTCGTGCTTCGCCATCTTCTTCATGTTGGCGCTGCAGCGGACTCGCCAGTCGATGCGGCCCTGCTCACGCTGATACTCGGTGACTTCATGAGAGAACTCGCGCGGAGCGCGCACGTCCACGTTCATGACATGCGTTGCGCACTGTCCCCCGAAATCGTCGGCAAATTGCTGAGTCATGTCCTCCTCCTTCCCCCGGTAGTGTTTCACCTGCTCGAGCTTTCGAAGGTCGTGAATGCCGCCTTCTTCGCGCAGGCGAAGCCTTTTTATGATCTACGCCTCGTTGATGGCGACGATCATCTGCTTGGGTGAGTTGACCTTCGCGGCCAGCTCCTCAATCGGACCCCAGTCAAGGCATTGAGCCTGGCAGTGCTGCACGCACGTCGGCTTCTTGCCCTTGCCGCAGCGCTCTTCGCACAGATCGCACCACTGCGTGAACTGGGGGATGAAGTCGTATTGGAACACCTTGTTGGCTTCGTCGATATGCAGCGGGCCAAGCTTGGTGATCTTGATGCCGAATTCCTTCTCGCTGTAGCCGTGCTCCTGCTGGCAGGCGAGAACGCATGCCTCGCACCCGGTGCAATAATCCACGTCGACGAGGATTCCTTGAATTGCCATTGTTAAACTCCTCTCGCGCGGCCTGTTAGTCTTCGGCCTTGTAGATCTTGCACATCATGGCCTTGTAGTTCGAGCCGAAGCCCGACACGCCGGCGTCGAAGGGAACGAGGTTGTTGATCTGCGATTCGAATACGCCGAACAGGCCCTTCTTCTCATCCTCGGTGTTCTCTTCCGCCTCATCCTTGCGCTCAGGGAACCACCAGCCGTGCTCGCACTGCATGACGCGCGGATCGTAACCGTCGTCGAAGGTGGCCTTGTACTTGCACTTGCCGTGCTTGTTCTCGAGCCACATCCAGTCGCCCTCTTCGATGCCGTGCTTCTTTGCCGTCTCCGGGTGGATATGGCAAAGCGGATCGGGATGCAGGGCGCGCAGCTTCTCGATCTGACGCTGCTCGGAGTGGAAGAAGTGGGGCACGCGCATGCCGGAGGTCACGATGTAGGGGTACTCCTCGACATCTTCCGGTGCCGAATAGGGGCTCTCAACAGGCTCCACGTAGCTCGGCAGTGGATCGAGGCCCGACCAGGAGGTGTGGTGGAAGACCATGGAGTAGATCTCCGCACGACCGGTTTCCGTACGGAAGCCGACCTGGCCGTCGGGGCGAAGGTCGCCCGTCTCGTACTTGCGGTACTTGAACTCGGGGTACTTCCAGGTGGCGTCGCGAAGCTCTTCCCAGGTGAACCCGCCGTCTTCAAGTGCGTAGTCCCACATTTCCTGGACGTTGTCCCACGGCCATGCGATGTCGTCGTTTTCCGGCTTGATCGCATGGGTGAGGCGCTTGCCCAGCTCGAGGAAAATCGTGTTGTCGGGCTTGGAGTCGCCAACCGGCTCGATTGCCTTGTTGATGCAGCTGATGCGGTAGGCGTTCAGTCCGCCGAAGCCGTCGCGCTCCTCGTAGGTTGCCGCGGGCAGCACCACGTCGGCGAGCGCCATCATGGTCGGCGTCATGAACAGGTCCTCGACCACGATGAAGTCGATCTGCTTGTACCATTCGAGCTGCTGCTCGGCCTGTGCGCCCATGGTCGCGAGGAAGTTGTTCGTCACGATGTAGGCCGCATGGATGGGAATCTCGCCGCGCTGCCATGCTTCGATGGTCGCGTTGGAGGAGAGGTTCTTAAAGCCCACGGCGAACATCGGGTAGCGCTCGATGCCGATGCGCTTGGCCTGCTCCTCGGGGGTCATAAGCTCGTCCCAGCCCCAGGTGCCGACCCAGTTCGGCTGCTCGATGCCCCAGCAGGCGTCAGCCATGACGTTGCCGCCCGGAATGTCGAGGTTGCCGGTGATGCACCACATGGCCGTAATGGCGTGGGCTGCCTGCTGACCGCCGGTCTGCTGGTCGAGGGCAACGCCCCACTGGATGGCCGCGGGATGGCTCGTTGCGTAGGTGCGGGCCACGCGGACGACATCTTCCTTGTCGACCCATGCGCGCTCGCACAGCTCGTCGAGGTCCATGTCGGCGACGCGCTCGCAGACGGCTTCGAGGCCGTAGACCCACTTGTCGCAGAAATCCTGGTCATAGAGCTTCTCGTCGCAGATGACCTTGAGCATGGCCATAGCGAGCGCACCGTCTCCGCCAGGGCGGACGCGCAGCCAGTCTTTGCCCGCGCGAGCCGCAAGCCAGGTGAGCTGCGGGTCGACGACGGCGACCTTCATGCCGCGCTTCATAAGGTCCAAGATCCAGTGACCGTAGAAGCCGTCGGCGTTCGAGTAGAAGGGCTGGTGGCCCCAAACGATGCAGTACTCGGGCACCGTGTAGCGCGGGTCGTCGTAGCGCTTGGGCAAAAACTGCGAGCAGTCCATAACGCAGGAACCGCCGAGCATGCACGCCATCGACGCGATACGGGGCAGATAGCAGGAGTTGCCAGCGAAATAAGGCACGCCCTCGTTCGGAGAGCCCATGCAAGCGTTCAGGCGCGTGACCTGGTGAATATCGCGACCCGTGCCCTGGCACATTGCGATCTTGTCGGGGCCGTAGGTGTCGGCCACCTTCTTGAATTCCTCGACGATGATGTCGTAGGCCTCATCCCAGGAGATCTCGACGAACTTGTCTTTGCCGCGATCCTCCTTTGCACGCTTCATCGGGTGCAAGAGGCGATCCTTATGGTACACGTAATCGGGGATGCAAAGGCAACGGCTGCACAGACGGCCCTGGTTGTAGGGATCCTCCGGGTCGCCTTCGACCTTCACGAGCTTGCCGTCCTTCACGTAGGACAAGATGCCGCAAACGTTGTGGCATCCCGGTGCCGAACGCGCCGTGCCGCGGATGACGGTCATGCCGTCTTCTTCCCACTTCCAGGGCACCTTCGGCGTTTCAGCCGCGGGCGCTGCCGGTACGGTGTCGGTCTTCTTGGGAAGACGCGAGCCTCGGCGGTACTTCTTTCCGTTGGTTTCCCCCCAGTGCTCCTGCACCGTGGACTCAACAGAGTCTGCCATTGGATTCCTCCTTCAAAATCGGAATACGTGATCGGTTTCGTCTTTCTATGCTGCCGCTCTCCTCGGCGGTCTGTCGCTCGCTCGCACGCACTCGTCTTGTTGCGTTCACGATCGGCGCGATTCCGATGACAGCGAAATTACGCCGCGTACGCGCGGATACACCCCCGACAAATGATGAGAGAAGGGATTTCAGCCCGGTCGAATTAGCTTGAAAGCGAGGTCAGTCTATTGGTATGAGGTTATGAGCTGGGGAAATGGGAGAAGAGAGGCGGCACTGAACTTCTGCCGTCAACTGCTTCGCCAAAGGCTCTTGCGTCGCGATGCGAGCTCTTTTTTGGGTCAGGGGGAGCTTCTTCACACCCCAAATGCTGTTCAGGGTTCGAAGAATCAGCATTTCAGCCGATGCGCTCACCCTTTGGCTTCTCCACGATAGGAAACAACCTCCGTGCAATTGGGTTTCGTAAAGGGCGGAATCATTGTGCGGGGAGAGAGGAGAGGGTAATGAATAATGAAGGAAGCGCCGAGAGCGTCAACGCCATCGCGGCAGAGGGAACGGAGCGCGTAGATGAGCGCACGCTCTCGCGCAGGGGATTCGCCAAGGCCGCGCTGCTTGCCGGAATCGGCATGGCGGGCAGTGTTGCGTTCGCTGGTTGCTCGTCGGGCGCGGAGTCGGGCGGCGCCAAGGCGGAGACTTCCACGACGGTCGACTTTTCGAAGCTCGAGGCGGGGACGCTTCGCGTGGGTGCCGGACACGCCGCAATCAAGCTCGATGAGTACTGCCCGATCGACGAGGGCAATACCCAAGCGGGGCAGGCGAAGGGGACTCCCGATTTCGTCCATTCCGAAGGCTATTACACCAATGTCCGAGAGGGGCATGACCTAAGGTTCTCGATTGTACTGCTCGAGTTCAACGGCGAGAAGTACGCGATATCGTCAATCGAGCATGTGAACCCGGCGAACATCGATGACGACAAGAAGCTCATCGAGTCGCTGACGGGCGTTCCCGCTGATAAGCAGTGGTATCACAACCCGCACGTTTTGAGTGCGCCGCACGACATCAATCAGGATGCTATCAATTTGGCCATCGAGGAAGCGTGCAAGGCAGCGTCATCCGGTATGAAGGACGCGAAGTTCGGCTTCGGGGAAGGCGTTACGTACGCCAATACGAATCGCTGCTACGAGACCGCCGATGGGTGGAACCAGGTATCGAACGACAACGGAAACACCGACCATGTGCTTCCCGTGCTCCGCTTCGATGGCGCCGACGGCAAGCCTATCGCTATTCTGTATACCGTCAACATGGCATCGGGCACGCTCGAAAACCAGATGAATTCCGAGATCGATCCGACGGGACGCCAGATTACCTGTGATATCGCCGGACTTTCCGAGCGCTTTGTAGAGGAGTATTACGGCGGCGACACCGTTGCCATTTACTTCGCAGGATGCACGGGCGACCAATGGGGCAGCGTTCGCGCCGAATATAACTATGTCGCCGGCTCGAAGGGGAGCCTGGAGTACAAGAAAGGCTTCTTCGACAACGAGGCGGCGTGGCTTATGCTCGATGTTGCCTCGAGCCGTCTTGGCGTCTCCGTGGTTGATACCGCAAACGCGATCTCGTGCGGCGACGTCCATGTCGTTTCGTACTCCAACGAGAAGTTCGATTACAAGCAGCTTGACAAGGATAAATTGAAATCGGGTCCCGACCCGAAGGTCTTCCAGTATGTGCAGTCCGAGTCGAAGCCGACGTGCACGACCGACGTGTCGGTGTTCGCAATCGACGATATCGCCATCACGGGCGTGAAGCCGGAAATGAACATCCAGTCCCTGAAAGATATCAGGGCCGATTCGCCGTACGCGCACAATATCATGCAGAACTGGGTGAGCTTCGACGGCGATTCGGTGCAGGGCTATCTTCCCGACCAGAAGGGCTTCGACCAGAGCGGCAAGCAGGCCTCGAAGACGAACTTTATGCCTGGCTCGGCGGAGGAAATGGTTGGTCATGCAATCGACATGCTGAAGGAAAGCTATTCCGCAATTCAGAAGTAGGGATATTTTGCGCGAGGCGCCTTCTCGGCAAGCGGCCTGAAGGGCTCCCCCGAGGCGAGCGTGCTACTTCCGGAATGCCCTGTGGGGGCGAGTGGGTTGCTTCTCGGGCGCCCCGCGGGGCGAGGGGGCCTGCTTCGTGGCCAGATCAGAGCATCCAGGCGGCGCTCTTGGACTCACATATCGCCGAAATCTATCCATGAGGGGACCGATCATCGAGAAGAAGTGGTTGCGCGGTTGGTCCTCGCGTTGCAGCCGCATGTCGGCCCTCTGGTTCCTCTGTTCCGGCGTCCCGCGAGAAGCTATGAACTTCCCTTGTCACTGGTTCGGATGCGGGATAGAGCGCGGGTTGTCTTGCCCTGCGTGCGAGACGAGGGACGGGTGATGCGCCTCATTTCGTCTCATCTTGGGAAGAGGTGTAGAAGTGGCGGAATGGGAAGAGTTGTCAAATGAATGAGAGGTCGGGGAACGAGCATGTCGCCTGACAGGGGCCGAAACGAGTGATCCTCCTGGTGAGAAGGCCGGGAGTTCAAAACGCCCGCGTTTGTCAAAAAAGTTGAAATTGGGTCTTGCGCCGACTGATGAGATGGGTATAATACTATCTTGCGCGTTCGGAAAGAGCGCAACTGATTGGCAGATTCCTCGGTAGCTCAACGGCAGAGCATCCGGCTGTTAACCGGAGGGTTGTAGGTTCGAATCCTACCCGGGGAGCCATTTTAGAATTGTTGGAACTCGTCGAGGGCAGTGGCTCGCGACGAGTTCTTTTTATATCTGACCTGGTTCGTCTCAATGATGCCGCCGCTGTCGTAGAGAGCAATGCGGCCCGTGATTCCTCCTGCTGTGAGTTTGCCGCGCCTGGCGGCGTTGCAGCTGACGGGCATCGCAAACCTCCAAGAAAAGAAACCGTTCGTGATATGCGTGTGCCAAACGGGAGTGCGTATTAAGACGCGCTGCCTTTGATGCTCATTTCACTTCAGGGCTCTGCAATTCTCTCAAAAGTTGTGATCCCGAATACTATCGCGGCCGCCGAGATCGGAGACGGCGCTGCCTCCGCCGTTGAGCAGCGCGTCCTCGGATGGTGCCGCTCCCACAAGGACGCGATCGTCGCCGAGAAGCGCGAGGCTGCGAAGCTCATCATGGAGGGCTTCGTGCAGGCGTACGACGACAAGGCGGCGGTGTTCGCGTCGCAGTGGTACGACTACCGCGCGGAGCAGGGCGGCGCGAGGCTCAAGCAGGCCGTCACCATGACGGTCTACGAGCCGGGGTCGGTGGACGACGTCGCGCGCTACCAGGCGAAGAAGCTCGCGAAGGAGGGCGACGCGGCGTTCGCGAGGGCGTGCGGCGAGTTCGCCAGGAACGACGCGTTCAGGAGCCTGAACGAGACGATCATCGCCAACGTGGGGCGCGACAGGGACAAGGGCGCGATGTTTGCCCGCGTGCCGACGGGCACCGAGACCTGCACGTTCTGCCTCATGCTCGCGAGCCGCGGCGCGGTCTACCACACGCGCAAGACGGCAGGCGAGTGGAGACACTTCCACCGCGGTTGCGACTGCAAGGTGGTTCCCAGCTTCGAGGGAGACCCAGACGCGGAGCTGGTCGAGGGCGCTCGCCCGAAGGAGCTGTACGAGCGAATTGTGCTCATGGAAAGGCAAACGGGGCTCAGCTTCGCCGACAGCAAGGCGTCTCGCAAGTTGAGCGACTTCATGGCCCTCCATGATCGAGATTGGCTTCTTACCGGAAAGGTCCCCGAGGTAGGGTATTAGGATGAAGCAACCTAGGCCAAGAAGCTCAAGGACAAAGACCACCCAGCGGAGGTGAGAGTGGCCAATCGTTTACGCGTGCATGGGTTTCGCACCGTGTTCGTCGATGATGAGGTCTCGGTCCCGGATGAAGAAACGGAGCGTTTGCAAATCGTCGGACTACCCGATCTGGATACTGGCCTTGAGATAAAAAACGTATCCTCGGCCAAGAACGAGAACACTTTCCGCAAGCACATTGGGACAGCGAAGAAAAAGCGCGGACTCAAACAAATCGTCATCGATGTTAACGAGAACGACAACCTCTCAGATGAAGAGGCAAGGCGGATGATAGTTAGCAGTCTTCGCCGACATTCTATGTCGAGTGCATTGATGGTTAACCATGAAGGTGAAATAGAGACAATATTTTACCCGCAAAAATGAAAAGGGGCTCATACCGCTACGGCGGTACAAGGCCCTTTTCGATATGAAGTTTACCACATCGGGGCGTGGCGGAACAGGCAGACGCGCCAGTTTCAGAGGCTGGCGGGCGCAAGCCCGTGCGGGTTCGAGTCCCGCCGCCCCGACCATAGTTGATTCAAGCCATCCGCACGGGTGGCTTTTTCGCATAAGTGAAGCCCGACCCGACCATCGAGGAGCGCATCGCCGCGCTCGAGAAGGAGAACGGCGACCTCAAGGCGCCGTCGGCCCGCGCTGCGCTGGTCGACTCGGTCGCGAAGGCGACGGAGTGGCGCCTAGCTGCAATACAGATATATGAAGTTTCCTTGACTGCTCAGCTTTCGGGTACAATAGTCTACGTGCAAAACGGGCCTGTAGCTCAACGGTGGAGCAGGGGACTCATAATCCTTTGGTTCTCGGTTCGAATCCGGGTGGGCCCACCACAAAATGCAAACCGCCGCCGAGAAACCTCGACGGCGGTTTTTTCATGCTCGATGTCTTGCGGTCTAGGCGGTGTAGACCATGCCCATAGCCTCGCGAACCTCGCCAAGCGTTTCGTTCGCAATCTCGTTCGCGCGGCGGTTGCCGTCGGCCAGGATGTCGGCGATATACGCTGGGTCCTGCATAAGCTCCTCGCGGCGCGCGCGAATGGGTGCGAGGTAGTCGTTCACGCTTTGGGTGACGTACTTCTTGAGCGTGCCCGAGCCGCCGTCGCCGATTTCCTCCGCGATCTCGACTTCCGTGCGCCCGGTGCAAAGCGCTGCGGTGGTGAGCAGGGCGGACACGCCAGGGCGATTATCGGGATCGAAGGTGATGTTGCGGTCGGAGTCGGTCTGTGACTTCTTGATGAGCTTCGCGGTCTCCTCCGCCGTCGCCGAGAGGCTGATGGCGTTGCCGTAGCTCTTCGACATCTTGCGGCCGTCAAGTCCGGGGATCAAAACGGCGTCGGTCAGAAGGCCGTCGGGCTCGGGGAACACCTGCGCGTAGCGCTCGTTGAAGCGGCGCGCGATCTGGCGCGTCTGCTCGATGTGCGGCAGCTGGTCTTTGCCGACGGGCACGATGTTGCCCTTGCAGAACAGGATGTCGCACGCCTGGTGCACGGGGTAGGTCAAAAGCAGGCCCGTGAGCGCGTGCCCCGACGCCTCCTGCTCGGCTTTCACCGTGGGATTGCGCTCGAGCTCAGCTTCGGTGCAAAGCGAAAGGAAGGGGAGCATGAGCTGGTTCAATGCAGGAATGTGAGAATGCGTGAAGATGATGGTCTTCTCGGGGTCGATTCCGCAGGCCAGGTAATCGATCACCATATTGTGCACGTTGTCGGCGATGTTGGCGGTCGTGTCGCGGTCGGTGATCACCTGATAGTCGGCGATAACGATGCGGGTGGGAACGCCGAGGTTCTGCAGCGCCACGCGTTCCCTGATCGTGCCGAAGTAATGCCCCAGATGCAGGCGGCCCGTGGGTCGGTCGCCGGTGAGCATGAGGTATTTCTCGGGATGCACGGCCAGGTCGGCGCGGATTTCGTCACTGCGCTTCTTCGATGCGAGGAAGCTGTCTTCGTTGCTCATGGGTTCTTCTCTCCCTTATTACGTCACGTGCGGAAATGCATGCTCCGAAAGTATAACAGTATAGACGCGCTGAAAATGTTGAAATTACCCCTTGCGCCCGGCTGTAATGAGCGCTATTATATTTCCTCGCATCAGGAACAAGTTTTGATGCGCACTTATTTGGTCGCTTGGCTCAGCGGGAGAGCATCGCCTTCACACGGCGGGGGTCACAGGTTCAAATCCTGTAGCGACCACCATGAAATCTAAAGGCCGGAAGTCACGAGCTTCCGGCCTTTTTCTTTTTTGCGCGCCTGACCTTCTGCTCCGCGCGTGTACAATGCCACCCAGTGACAATTTCCAGAGAAGGAGAGCTCAGTGGCTAAATACGATAAACCGGTACCGACAATGGGGGCCGAGGACAGCCCCGATGCCATCTATGATGCGACCATGCTCGGCAAGCCTAAGATGATCGTCTTCGGCTTGCAGCACATGTTCGCCATGTTCGGCGCCACGATCTTAGTTCCGGTGCTCACGGGCCTCTCCGTTTCGGCCACGCTTTTGTTCGCGGGTTTGGGCACGCTTTTGTTCCACTTCCTCTCGAAGGGGAAGGTGCCGGCGTTCCTCGGCTCGTCGTTCGCTTTCATCGCGGGCTATGCCGCTATCGCACCGAACGGCGAGGCCGAGCTTCTGCCCTACGCCTGTCTGGGCGTAGCGTGTGCGGGTCTTCTCTACCTCGTGCTCTCCGCGCTCTTCCGCGGCTTCGGCGCGCTTCGCGTGATGAAGTTCTTCCCGCCCGTGGTCACAGGCCCGATCGTCATCTCGATCGGCCTTATCCTCTCGAGCTCGGCCATCGCGAACGCCTCGACGAACTGGCTTGTCGCCGTCGTCGCGATCGCCGTCATCATCGTCGCGAACATCTGGGGCCGAGGCATGGTGAAGATTATCCCGATCCTGCTCGGCGTGCTCGTGTCCTACCTGCTCGCCGTTGCACTCGGCGAAGTTGACTTCTCGGGCGTCGCCGCTGCGCCTTGGATCGGCCTGCCCGTCGCCTTCGAGAACACGGTCTTCGCGCTCTCGAGCAACTTCGATGCGGGGCTTGCCATCACGGCCGTCATCACGATCATGCCGCTTGCGCTCGCAACCATGATCGAGCATATCGGCGACATCTCGGCCATCAGTTCCACGGTCAACCGCAACTTCATTGCCGAGCCGGGCCTGCATCGTACGCTTCTCGGCGACGGCCTGGCCACGATTCTCGCCTCGCTTTTCGGGGCGCCCGCCAACACTACGTACGGCGAGAACACGGGCGTGCTCGCGCTCACCAAGGTGTTCGACCCTCGCGTTATCCGCATTGCTGCGGTGTTCGCAATCTGCTTCTCGTTCTGCCCGAAGTTCGCAGCGGTCATCGAGGCCATGCCCGCGTGCGTCATCGGCGGCGTGTCTCTTGTCCTGTACGGCATGATCTCGGCTGTCGGTGTTCGCAACCTCGTCGAGAACAAGGTTGACTTCATGAAGAGCCGCAACGTGCTTGTTGCGGCGCTCATCCTCGTGCTCTCCATTGGTATCGCTTACTCCACGGCGGGCGCCATCGTGTTCGCCGTCGGCGGGATCACCATCTCTCTTTCGGGCCTTGCCGTAGGCTCGCTTGCGGGTATCGTGCTGAACGCGGTGCTTCCTGGCAAGGACGAGTATTCATTCGGCGGTGACGCTCCCGAGCGCGCCGACGAACCCGAAATGCGCTTCCCGCTTGAAGGCGAGCTTCCCAAGGGGGCGAAGGAAGCCTAGAGCTACGTCTTCGCGAAAGCTTCCCATCTGGGGATTTGTCGGCAATGTGCATTTATCGCCACATCGCGGCGTTTAGGGTAATTTCCCCTTGCGCCGCAGTGCGGCGGGGGTATACTGACGCCAGTTCAAAACCAAATACGACGAAATGCGTTGACGAGGAAAGTAAGGACGAACCCATCTCTCAGAGAGCCGGCGGATGCTGCGAGCCGGTGGTGGGCGGCCCCGAATGCCACCTCCGAGCAGTTCGGCGCGAACGTTTTGCGTGCTTTGCGAATGACCTTCGCAATCGCGTGAGGCAAGTAGCCTGAATCGGCGACTCCGTTATCGGTCCGCGGTTTACTCCGTTGTTCCCAAGAGGTCCTGGTGCAGGTGCTTGCAGCCAGGATTTTTTTATGGGCGGTGACGCCCGGAGGGAGGATACGGAACATGCAGCTTCGCAGCGATGCCATCAAGGTGGGTGCCGCGCGCGCTCCGCATCGCAGCCTGCTCAAGGCTGACGGAATCACCGACGAGGAGATGGGCCGCCCGCTTATCGCCGTCGTCAATTCTCGCAACGACATCATCCCCGGCCACAACAACCTCGACAAGATCTGCGAGGCTGTGAAGGCTGGTATCTACCTCGCGGGCGGCGTCCCGTTCGAGGTGTCCACCATCGGCGTGTGCGACGGCATCGCCATGAACCATGCGGGCATGCATTACTCGCTCGTGTCGCGCGAGGTCATCGCTGACAGTCTGGAGTGCGCGGTCGAGGGCCACGCGTTCGACGGCATCGTGTGCATCCCCAACTGTGACAAGATCGTCCCTGGCATGATTTTGGGCGCCCTTCGCGTGAACATCCCCACTGTGTTCGTCTCCGGCGGCCCGATGCTTCCCGGCCACGAGCCTGGCTGCACGGGCGGCCCTACGACCGACCTGAACACGCTCTTCGACGGCGCGGGCAAGGTTGCTGCCGGCACGATGAGCGAGGATGAGCTGAAGTACTACGAGGACACCGCCTGCCCGACCTGCGGCAGCTGCTCGGGCATGTTCACCGCGAACTCCATGAACTGCCTGTGCGAGGCGCTGGGCATCGCGCTCCCCGGCAACGGCACCATTCCCGCCGTGTACTCCGAGCGCCTTCGCCTCGCCAAGCATGCGGGCATGAAGGTCATGGAGCTGCTCGAGCGCGGCATCAACTTCCGCGACCTCGTGTCGGCGGCGGCGATCCACAACGCCATGGAATGCGATATGGCCTTCGGCGGCTCCACCAACACGGTTCTCCATCTGACCGCCATCGCTCAGGCGGCGGGGCATCCCATCACGATGGACGACTGGGACGCGGCAAGCGCCCGCACGCCTCACCTCGTGAAGCTGCAGCCTTCGGGACCGCGCCCGCTTATCGACCTCTACGCCGTGGGCGGCGTGCCGGTCGTCATGCACGAGCTCAACGAGCTGGGTCTTCTCGATGAGTCTGCCCTTACCTGCATGGGTACGCTTCCCGAGTATATAAAGAATTGCACGAAGCCTGCCGACGGCGAGGTTTGCCGCACACACGACAACCCGTTCTCGAAGGTCGGTGCGCTGCGCGTGCTCCATGGTAACGTCGCTCCCGACGGTGGCATCGTGAAGAAGTCGGCCGTCGACCCCTCGATGCTCACGCACACCGGCCCTGCGCGCTGCTTCAATTCCGAAGAGGAAGCCTGCAAGGCCATCTTCGCGGGCGAGATCAAGGCGGGCGACGTCGTCGTCATCCGCTACGAGGGCCCGGCTGGCGGCCCCGGCATGCGCGAGATGCTCACGCCGACGTCCGCCATCGTGGGCATGGGGCTTTCCAAGTCCGTGGCGCTCATCACCGACGGCCGCTTCTCCGGCGCCTCGAAGGGCCCCTGCGTCGGGCATGTGAGTCCTGAAGCCGCGGCGGGTGGCCCTATCGCCCTTATCGAGGACGGCGACGAGATCACGGTCGACATCGAAGGGGGAGAAATCAACCTCCATGTCGACGACGAGGAGCTTGCTCGCCGCCGCGCCGCGTTCGCCGCACCCGCACCGAAGCACAACCATGGCGTTCTTGCCAAGTATGCAAAGCTCGTCTCATCGGCCGATAAGGGGGCGTATGTCTCGTGAGTAATTCAGTGAAAAGCAAGAAGCCTCAGATTGGCGGCCCCTTGGGCCTTGGCAGCAAGACAGAGAAGCAGGGCAGGCGAATGAACGGCGCCGAGGCCATCATCGCCTCGCTCGAGGCTGAGGGCGTCGATCTGGTGTTCGGTTATCCCGGCGGTCAGGCGATCAAGATTTACGATGCGCTCTACGACAGCAAGCAGATCACGCATATCCTCGCTCGCCACGAGCAGGGCGCGGTTCACGAGGCCGACGGTTATGCGCGTGCGACGGGGCGCCCCGGCGTGGCCATCGTCACGTCCGGCCCCGGTGCCACGAACACGGTGACGGGCATCGCAACGGCCTACATGGACTCCGTGCCCCTCGTCGTCATCACCGGCCAGGTGCCGCGGGGCGTTATCGGTACCGACTCGTTCCAGGAATCCGACATCGTCGGCATCACCATGCCGATCGTCAAGCACTCCTTCCTTCTGCAGTCGGCTGATGAGCTCACGACGACCTTCCGCGAGGCCTTCCATATCGCCTCGACGGGACGTCCCGGCCCCGTGCTCATCGACGTGCCCTCCGACATCCAAAGCGAGCAGATCGTCTTCAACTACCCCGACGAGGTGAACCTGCCGTCGTATCGACCCACGTACAAGGGCAACGCCAAGCAGATCAAGCAGGCGGTCGGCGTGATCGAGCGCGCGGAGCGACCCATCCTCTACGTCGGCGGCGGCGCGATCGCGTCGGGTGCTACCGAGGAGCTCGTGGAGCTTTCGACCGCGATGCAGATTCCTGTGGTGACGACGCTCATGGGCAAAGGCGCCTTCCCGGCGTCGCACCCGATGAACCTCGGTCCCGTCGGCATGCACGGCTCGAAGTTCGCGAACCTTGCCATGACCGAGTCCGACCTGATCATCGCGGCGGGCGCGCGCTTCTCTGACCGTGTGACGGGCAAGCTTTCCGAGTTCGCGCCCCATGCGAAGGTCATCCACATCGACATCGACCCGGCCGAGATCGGCAAGATCCGCGAGGCGCAGGTGCCCATCGTCGGCGATCTGAAGGGCGTCGTTGCGGGCATCGTGAGCACGATCGAGAAGGAAGCCTGCACGCCGCGCACCGAGGCGTGGAACGCGCAGATCGCGGAATGGCGCGAGCGCTACCCGTTCTACGATGCGCAGATCACCGAGAACCCCGACGAGATCGTCCCCGAGATCGCCATGCAGAAGCTCTCCGCGAAGCTCGACCCGCATAATTCTGTCGTCGTGACCGAGGTCGGCCAGCACCAGATGTGGGCCGCGCAGTTCATCGACCGCGAGGAGCCGCGCAGCTTCATCTCCTCGGGCGGCCTGGGCACGATGGGATTCGGCTTCCCCGCATCCATCGGCGCTGCGTTCGGGCGTCCGGGTGCGCAGGTGGTATGCATCGCGGGCGATGGATCGTTCCAGATGAACAGCCAGGAAATGGCAACCGCCGCCATCCACAACGTGCCGGTGAAGGTTGTCATCCTCGATAACCGCGCGCTTGGCATGGTGCACCAGTGGCAGAAGCTTTTCTACCGCGAGCGCTACTCGTTCACCGAGCTCGATGCGAACCCGGATTTCGTGAAGCTCGCCGACGCGTACAGCTGGCAGGCCGAGCGCGTGACCGACCCCGCGAAGCTCGACGAGGCCTATGATCGCATGCTCGCCTGTGACGGTCCTTTCCTTTTGGACGTTGCAATCTCCGACCAGCAGAATGTGTTTCCGATGGTCGCGCCTGGCAAGGCGATGAGCGACGTCATGGGCGCGATCGACGTGGCGGTCGGCGCCGTGCGCACCGATGTGCCGGGCGAGCCTGCGCCGGTGGTGCGCGAAAAGTCGCCGTGTGCGAAGATTGACGCGCAGTTCGGCGGCCGCTGGGAGGCCGACCCTGAGGACAAGGGCCCGCATCAGGGCGAGGAGTCGAACGGGGAAGGCGCCGCTGAAGAGGAAGGGGATGTTCGATGAAGCATATCCTGTCTATCTTAGTCGAGAACAAGCCGGGCGTGCTCTCGCGCGTGACCGGGCTCATCTCGCGTCGCGGGTTCAACATTGACTCGCTGTCGGTGGGCCCGACCGAGGATCCCACGATGTCGCGCATCACCATCATCGTGAAGGCCGACGACGTGGCATACGAGCAGATTACCAAGCAGCTGCACAAGCTGGTCAGCGTCTACAAGATTAGCGACCTTACGAAAGAGTCCGCAATCGAGCGCGAGCTCGTGCTCTTCAAAGTGAACGCGTCGCCCGAGCGGCGAAACGAGATCATCGAGATCACGAACGTGTTCCGTGCGAAGATCGTCGACGTGGGCAAAAGCTCGCTCACGATCGAGGCGACGGGCGACGAGAGCAAGCTCAAGGGCATGGAAGATCTCTTCCGCGCCTACGGCATTAAGGAGATCACGCGCACGGGTAAAATCGCCATGAGCCGCAACTCCAAGGAAGTATGATGCTCGACTTCTTCCCGCAGATAAGTGGCCCCTGCGCTCGGCTTCGCCGTGCTCGGGGTCGAACAGCACTCAGCTGTTCGATGAGCCGCAACTCCAAGGAAGTGTAGGGAGCGAACCCGTACGCCACCAGGGTATTTCCGCGAATGCGGTTGCCATAGAGCAAGGTAAAACCAGCCAAAAAGAAAGGACAAACTACCATGGCTGTGACAATCTATTACGAAGAGGACGTCAACCCGAAGATCATCCAAGGCAAGAAGATAGCCATCATCGGCTACGGCTCGCAGGGCCATGCTCATGCGCTCAACCTCATGGACTCCGGCTGCGACGTGCGCGTCGGCCTTCGCGAAGGCTCCAAGTCCGCCGAGAAGGCTCGTGAGGCTGGCCTTAAGGTCGTCGATATCGACACCGCAGCTGAGGAAGCGGACGTCATCATGATCCTCACTCCGGATGAGACGCAGCCGAAGGTCTACGAGGAGCACATCAAAGATCACCTGAAGGCTGGCGACACCCTCGCGTTCGCTCATGGCTTCAACATCCACTACGGCTACATCAAGGCTCCTGAAGATGTGAACGTCATCATGTGCGCTCCTAAGGGCCCGGGCCACATCGTCCGTCGTCAGTTCACCGAGGGTTCCGGCGTGCCCGACCTCGCGTGCGTGGCTCAGGACGCGACCGGCGACGCATGGGATATCGCGATGTCCTACTGCTGGGGCGTCGGCGGTGCCCGCTCCGGCATCATCAAGGCTACGTTCGCCGAGGAAACCGAAGAGGACCTCTTCGGTGAGCAGGCAGTTCTTTGCGGCGGCCTCGTCGAGCTCGTCAAGGCTGGCTTCGAGACGCTCGTCGACGCCGGCTATCCGCCCGAGCTCGCTTACTTCGAGTGCTACCACGAGATGAAGATGATCGTCGACCTGATGTACGAGTCCGGCATCCACTTCATGAACTACTCCATCTCCAACACCGCCGAGTACGGCGAGTACTACGCGGGCCCGAAGGTCATCAACGAGGAATCTCGCGAGGCCATGAAGCTCATCTTGAAGCGTATCCAGAACGGTGAGTTCGCGAAGGAATTCGTCGCCGATTGCGAAAACGACCACAAGTGGCTTATCGAGCATCGCGAGGCGATCAACAACCACCTCATCGAGACCACTGGCGCCAAGATCCGCGGCATGTTCTCCTGGATCAAGTCTGACGAGCAGTAGTTCGGCGCAAGCTGATTGAATTTAGCGGGGCCCGCTCGGTGTAAGCGGGCCCCGCTTGCGCTTGGGCAAAAGCGCTCTAATCCTCGAAGGATAGTTTTTCGTAGACGCCGAGCAGCGTGATGTCGAAGTATTTCTCGGTCTTGGATCCGCGGTTGTTGTCGTAGTTGTAGTAGTTCCTCTGGCTGAGCTTCATCTTTCCCGAGACAACGGGCGTGTAGTACTGGCTGTGCTCGATGGCGCCCTTCGACTTGATGTAGCGGTCGGCCTTAGGCTCGACGCCGGAGACTGAGAAGCTGTAGTCTTCCTTCTTACCAGCGTCGGGCAGCGCGATGCTGGCCTCGTCCTGCGCGAAGAGTATCTGGTGCAGTGTCTTTTTCCCGCCGTAGTAGTCGTAGATCTTTCGGAAACTGTCGATATCCGCCACAAGATGGGCATCGCTGCTCACGGTGAGCTGCGGCTGGTTTGCGCCTGTGCTCTTGTTCACCTTGAGGACGGCCGCTTGCGTCATGAGCGTGACTTCCTTGCCGGGCACCATGAAGTGACGCCACTTATCCGCATGCGGAACCACCTTGTAGCTCTCGATCAGGCGGGACGCGCGCGCGGCGTAGCCTTCCTCGCTGTTGCTTGCGTTGTCCCTTGTTGCGCGAATGCGGCTGAACTCGTTTGTCACCTCGTAATCGTTGGCGATCTCGTTCGCTGAGTCGGTTCCGAAGAGCTGTTCCCAGCTTGCGATACATTGACTGAGCTCGACTTTTCTCTGCTCGTCGGATAGCGTGACATCATCGGCAAGATAGTCCATGTATCCCCTTAGCGCGAAGGCTGCGTATCCGCACAAAAGCCCGAACTTGTTGACAACCTCATCCTGAAAGCCCACTCGACCCGCAATGGTATTTTGCTCCCAAGGGCTTTTGAGCAGGGATAACTTGAAGTATGCCTCGAGCGGGTTCAGCGCGACACCGACTTGCTCCGCCAAAAGCGCGCTGCAGTAATCGATGGCGTAGGCGTCGACGGTCTTCCCGTCGACGGTAAGCTTGGGGTTATCGGCGGAGCTTGCCGTCGCAAGGTACATGGCGACCCGTTTGCGCGCGGCGATGTAGTCGTCGGTTCCCTCCTGGAAATCCTTCATGTAATCGCGGTTGAACTTCTCGATGAAATCCACCAAATCGGTCGTGTTGCGGAAATACGTTTTGATCAGTTCGTTGATTATCGAGCAGAGCTCAGCTTCCTGAATCGCCGTGTACACGGCTTGGATTTCCCGCTCGATGTTGTCGAGGCGCGCACTGATCTCGCCAAGGGCGCGCTCGACGCCGTTGTTCGAGCCGAAAATCGCAGATAGGAGTGTGTTCGTGGCGTAGGTGACGGTCTTGTTGAGCGTGAGGTTGGCAACGCCTTTCAAGATGGTGTCGATGTCGCCCTGGACGAAGGGGATGTCGTTTTCGGCGCCTTGGTTCGCGGCCGCTAGCTCATCATCGGTGGGAAGCTCGATGCAGTTCTCGTCGATGGGGATGTCGGGGTCGGGTTGGAAGTCCTCAAGGCGGCTCCATTCGGGGTCGTCGCTTGTGAGCTCGGGCTTGTCGGAGAAGGTGATATCGGCATCGCTGTCGGTGGCGGTGTCCTCCTGGCTGCCCTTAGCGGAATCCGTGTTTGCCGCATCGGCTTCGTCCGCATATGCCTTTTCGGGACCTAACAAAACAGGGAAGGAGGCAGTGCTTGTCTTCGCACTGCCCGCCGCCTCAGCAACGACGGGGGGAAGCTCAAGGTCAGCGCAAAGGCCCAAAACGAAGGCGCGTTCGTCTTCGGTTCCCTGTCCTGTCAGCACCTGCACGAAGGCCTTGTTCGCCTGCGATGCGTAATCGGCGTCGACGGTGCGAACGGCGCAGGGGACCGATTCGAATTCGACCTGCTCTGCGTAGGGCGCGTATACCTCGCTCACGAGTGCGCCTGCATCTACGTGCACGTCCGCGCGGCTGTCGCCCATGATCACCGATTGCACCGATGATTCGGAGCGAAGCTCAGCATCGGCTTTTCCCACGACGACAAGCGAGGCGATGCTGCCCGAGACTTCAGCGCGGTCGATGCCGCCCAAGAATAGCGCATCGATCGTCGCGTCTTCATCGATTAAAACCACGTAGCGGGACGCGATGTCGTCTGCGGCGAGCATCTCAATGTCGCCGTGTACGCGCACGGGCACGTTCGCTTGTCCGATTTGCATGACCTGCTTCACGCCGTCGGCGTCGCAGTAGGCGATGGCGAGCGTTTCGCCGTCGCCGCTCGGGACGATGCCGAGCTTCGAGCCGGTGAACGCGATTCCCTGCTTGGTCTCCTCCGTCCAGTCGGAAAACCACTTCCCGTCTTCCACGCGAAAGCTCGTCTCGCTTGGGGTGGGCGCGGCATAGCAGGGGGAGTCCGCCGTGCTTTTCGCCTCGCAACCTGCGAGCATGGCCAGTGCGCCTCCCGACACGATGACCGTCGTCGCGGCGGCTCCGAGCTTGAGCGCGTCTCTTCTCGTGATCGCGTTTTCCATGCGTCCTCCTTTCGTGGCGCCTTCCCGCCAAATGTCGGCATGTCTAAGGCGTGTCGTGTTGGGTTTCCTTAACGTGAAATTATACGAGAAATTCACATTCATTTTTGCGCCACACGGCCCTGAAAAGGGATGCAGGGTGCATCTTCGGGCCAAGGTGTCCCACCCAGGTACGTAAACCCATCTGCCGACGATGCGCGCCCGCACGGCCGAACGTGTGGGCGTTTCGGGCCCTTCGCTTGAGCGCTTTAGTACAATAAAGTACATATCTAACTCTCGCGATTTAAGGAGCGCGCTTATGGGTAGGGTGTTCAACTTTTCTGCAGGTCCCGCAATGCTTCCCGAGGAGGTCTTGAAGACCGCGGCGGCGGAGATGCTCGATTATAACGGATCTGGGATGTCGGTCATGGAAATGTCCCATCGCTCGGCGACGTTCAAGGGCATCATCGAGACCGCTGAGCAGGACATCCGCGATCTCATGTCCATCCCCGATAACTACTGCGTCCTCTTTTTGCAGGGCGGCGCCACGCAGCAGTTCGCGGCAATTCCTATGAACCTCATGCACAACAAGGTTGCCGACTACATCGTGTCGGGTAACTGGTCGAAGAAGGCCTTCAAGGAGGCGAAGCTCTACGGCACCGCGAACCTTGTCGCTTCCTCCGAGGACGAGAACTTCACGTGCGTTCCCGATTTCGACAGCGCCGCTTTCTCGCCCGACGCCGACTACGTCTACATCTGCCAGAATGAGACGGTCTACGGCACGCGCTACACCCACCTTCCCGAGACGGGCGATATCCCGCTTGTCTCCGACGTCTCCTCGATGTTCCTCTCCGAACCCGTCGACGTCTCCAAGTACGGCCTCATCTACGGCGGCGTGCAGAAAAATGTTGGTCCCGCTGGCGTGGTCATCGTCATCGTGCGCGACGACCTTATCCGCGAGGACGTTTTGCCTTTCACGCCCACCATCATGCGCTACAAGACGCAGGCCGACGCCGGCAGCCTGTCGAACACGCCGCCCGCCTACGGCATCTACGTCTGCGGGCTTGTCTTCAAATGGCTCAAAGAACAGGGCGGACTTGAAGCTATGCAGAAGCGCAACCAGGAGAAGGCGGCGCTGCTCTACGACTACCTCGACCAGTCGAAGCTCTTCAGCGGTACGGCGCAAAAGGAATTCCGCTCGCTCATGAACGTTCCCTTCGTCACGGGCGATGCCGATTTGGACGCGAAGTTCATCGCCGAGGCGAAGGCGCGCGGGCTCGAGAGCCTGAAGGGTCATCGCAGCGTGGGCGGCATGCGCGCGAGCATCTACAACGCGATGCCGCGTGAGGGCGTCGAAGCTTTGGTCGCGTTCATGGAAGAGTTCGAGAAAAACAACGCATAAAGCCGTATAGTTGTGCTGACGGAAACGAATTCGGCCGCGGGGGAGCGTTCCCTCGCGGTCGAATTTGCGAATCGAGCGCGCGATAAGCGGCCTTGTCTGAGAAGGGAATTCGCCATGACGCACAAGAAGGTTCTCGTAGCCGATCGGATCGCGAAGGAGGGCATCGACGTCCTGCGCGATAAGGGCTACGACGTCGACGTGAAGCTTGACCTGACCGAAGACGAGCTTGCGGCGCAGATCGCCCCCTACGATGCGATTGTTGTGCGCTCGGCGACGCCGGTGACGCGCCGGGTCATTGAGGCCGCGGAGAACCTGAAGATCATCGGCCGCGCTGGCGTGGGCGTCGACACGATCGACCTTGACGCGGCGACCGAGCGCGGCGTCATCGTGTGCAACGCCCCGACCTCGAACATCATGAGCGCAGCGGAGCACACCATGGCGCTCATGCTCGCTTGCGCGCGCCAGCTTCCCCAGGCGAACGCGAGCATGCATGAGGGCAAGTGGGAGCGCTCGAAGTTTATGGGCAAGGAGCTCTACGAGAAGACGCTCGCCATCTTCGGCCTCGGCCGCATCGGCGGGCTTGTGGCCGAGCGTGCGCGCGCCTTCGGCATGAAGATCATCGGACACGACCCGTATTGCAGCCCCGAGCGCGCCGACCAGCTGGGTGTTGAGCTTTTCGAGCGCGTGGAAGACGTGCTCGCGCGCGCCGACTTCATCACCGTGCATCTGCCGAAGACGCCTGAGACCATCGGCATGTTCGGCCCCGAAGAGTTCGCGGCCATGAAGGACGGCGTCGTGCTGATCAACGCGGCGCGCGGCGGCATCTACAACGTGAAATCCCTCTCCGATTTCGTCGCCGCGGGCAAGATCTTCGCCGCGGGTATCGACATGTTCGAGGAAGAGCCCTGCACGGGCAGCCCCTTACATGAGTTCGACAACGTGCTCTTGACGCCTCACCTGGGCGCTTCCACTCACGAGGCGCAGGTGCGCGCCGGCGTGCAGATCGCGGAGTACGTCTCGAGCGGCCTTGAGGGCTCCATCGTCCCCACGGCGCTCAACATGACGCTCGTTCCGCCCGAGATGATGGACGCGGTGGGCCCCTATGTCCCCGCCTGCCAGATGATGGGCCGCATCCTGGCGCAAATCCTGGGGTGCATCCCCAAGACGCTGCGCGTCGAAGCGGCGGGAACGATCGCGAACGCGGATGCGTCCATCCTGGTCGCAGGCGCGCTCGACGGCATCCTGGCATATCGCCGCGCGGGGTCGGTCACGCCGGTGAACGTGGAGTCGGTCGCCGTGCGCCATGGCATCAAGGTGGACACCGCCTCGATCGCCGATGCTGACGAGTACGCGTCGGCCGTGAAGGTCGTCGCCGACGGGGTCGAAGTCGGTGCGACGCTCTTCGGCTCGATGCAGCGCCCGCGCATCATGTCGCTGCTCGATTACAAGATCGACATCGCGCCCGCCAAGCAATCGCTCGTGTTCGAGTACGTCGACGCCCCCGGCCGCATCGGCGCAATCGGCACGTTGCTTGGCAACGAGGGTGTGAACATCACGACGATGCAAATCGGCACGAAGCCCTCCGAGAAGACGGCGCTCGTGTACATGAACGTCGAGGGCAACGTGAACGACCAACTGCTCGAGAAGCTCTCGAGTACGCTTGACTTCAAGAACGTGTGGTCGTTCAGCCTGTAAGCGTTCGGTTCCTGCGTCTAAGCGCGCTTCTGTGGGCGCCCGATTCCGAGGCGATGTCGCCAAAGGGTCGGGCGCTCCTGTTGTGCAGGGCGCCTATCTGGGATAACGCTTTTGTTCGGGCATCTTTTGCTTCCTGCCGGGGCGAGCGAGCTTGATGCCTCGAGCCCGTGCAAGCAAACCGCTATACACGAACGTATGTCCGATGAATTTGCTGTGTCGTCGTCACGCCGCGGGCGATGCATGTGGTAAAGTCGGTCATTGCACATCACGCCAGCGAGACTGGCCCACAAGATCCGCCAGCAGCGCCGTGTCTTTCACGTCGCGCAAGCCGAGCGGGAAGGCGGCTTTGCCCTGAGGGGCTTGGAAGCTGCGCAAGAGGAAACACTATCATCGAAAGAGCGAGAATGGCAAACACCACTGCCGATTACGGCAACGATAGCATTCGCCAGCTGAAAGACGAGGAGCGCGTTCGCCTCCGCCCTGCGGTCATTTTCGGCTCCGATGGCCTTGACGGCTGCGCTCATGCCGCGTTCGAGATTCTGTCCAACTCGGTCGACGAGGCCCGCCAGGGCTATGGCGATCTCATCACGCTGACCGCGTTTGCCGACGGCTCGATTCAGGTCGAGGACCACGGCCGCGGCTGCCCGCTTGACTGGAACCCCACGGAAAAGCGCTTCAACTGGGAACTCGTCTTCTGCGAGCTGTATGCAGGCGGCAAGTACAACAACAACCAGGGCGGCGACTACGACTTCTCGCTCGGCACC
>ERZ1034913.562-NODE-562-length-28900-cov-8.191160_pt1 | contig 28900 bp, 37 predicted proteins | sample MGYA00520697_ERZ1034913 | MGnify/ENA primary metagenome ERZ1034913 (study PRJEB33766, sample SAMN09781786) | gut metagenome | biome: gut microbiome | host: Homo sapiens | place: Madagascar | study: EMG produced TPA metagenomics assembly of the PRJNA485056 data set...
CCGCTATCGCGGCCTTCTTCCGGCGCGGCTCCTTCTCGCGGCCGGGGGCCGCGGCTTCCCCGTTTTCCTCGGCCGGAGCCTCCGCCTTGATCTCATCTTCCATTCCAAACCCCTTTCCGGTCTGTCCCGCCTGCGCGCCGGCTTCCGATGCCGCCGACGTCACAGGAGGTCTTCTTCTGATTCAGCATCCGCTTCCCCCGACGCGGCCGCCGCCGCGCCTTCCAGGGTCGCCGTCAGCCCCACATCCCTGCCGGCCGCCATCGCGGCCCGGTACCACTCGTCCGCCGAGGCAGGGCCTCGCGACCCGTCCGAGTCCAAAGGCGCCCCGGTTCCCTCGGCCACGCCGGACGCCACGAACAGGCAGGCCCCGGCGATGCGCCGCAGCTCGTCGATGTCGTAGGACAAGGCCGTCGCCAACCTGTCGTAGAAGTCGTCGGCCGAGAACTCCTTCTGAACCCTGTCGGACTCCAGGAACCTGTCGAGCTCCCCGCGCACGGCCGACCTTATGGCGCGGCCGTACGTGCGCGCGTTGCGCTCCAGCAGCGCTTCCGAGAGCAGGGACCGAACGGCCTGCGATGCGGTCTCCCCCGTCGCCGCGCAGTGCTTCGAGAGCTCTTCTTTGAGCGAGTCGTCGATGCGCACCGTGATCGTGCCCGAGGCCATCGTCAGCTCGCCTCCCCCGTCGACTCGAGGCGCTCCTTGATGTCCTTCCGATAGCCTTCGATCACCTCGGCCGACTTCTCGGGATCGATGGATGCCTCGATCATCGAGGCGACCTCCTCCTCGCTGAAGCGGTCGAGGAAATCGGATGCGGCGGCGGAGGCCTTCGACACGATGGACGGGTCGCCGGCGAGCCTGCGGCCGTAGCCGGCGACGCCCCACCACCATTTGTAAAAGTCCGAAGGGAGCAGCTTGTCATCCAAGATGATCGAGCCGTCCTCGCGCTCGGACACGTCGAAGATCGCGCCTGCCTTGCCGGGCCACAGGAGCCTGTCGTGCAGGTCCGCCGCCGTGGACTTGAGCATCGAAGGCATGAACCAGGTCTGCATCATGAACGCGGCGAGCGATGCCTGCGCGGCGGTGCCCGCGTTCTTCCTGACGGTGTTGATGTCCCTGGCGGCGCGGTCTAGGCTCTTGGCCGCCGCCGAGGCGGATCTCTCGGCGCGCGCGTCCGCCGCGGCCGACATGTCGGCTATGCGGGCGTCTATCTTCTCGAACAGCTCGTCTATCCGCCTGTCAAGAACGGCGTCGAGCTCGCCGGCGCCGGAGCGCGATTCCAGGGCCGCGGCTAGCAGGCTCTCGACCGCCGCCGACATCGAGGCCCCCGTCTCCTTCACGACCTCGTCCACTCCCGCCATGACGCCTTCGTCAATCCTCACGGTGATGTGCCTCTTCGTCCGAGGCGACTCCTTCGCCGCCATGGGAAGCCTCCGTTCTCCTCGCGCCCGTGCGTTCAAAACCCAGTCTAACATCGCATTGAAACCGTGTAAAGCCGAATTGAATTTGTAGCACGCTCTTTATCTGCGGAAATACGAACTTGTAGCACATTTTTATTCGTAGGTGTAGCACATGTTGTAGCACGCACGGTTGTTCTATTTTCGCAGGGAAAAATCAATCATAGTCCTCGAATGATCCGAGTTTTTTCGACTCGCCCTCCCCTTTTGCCCGATTCCCGCCCCATCGAGGCGCTTTCGGGCTGCTCCTGGGCGTGAATCTACACTGATTTTGTAGCACGTGATCCACAAGGGGAAACGATGATTTGTAGCACATTTTTATTCGTGGCTGTAGCACGGTTTGTAGCACGTACGTTCGTTTCGTTTTCCCAGGTCGCCTTATCCTGGATGCGGCATAACCGCAGAACCACTGCCGACGCCTGGAAACGGCAGCCCGAAAGACCTTGAAGGGCCCTGAGTCGGCTGTACTTTGTAGCACGCTTCCGACCAGGCGTTATCGATACGTTTGCCCAGGTCGCGCTAATTTTCTGTAGCACATAGCCAAATTTTCGTTTCCGCAGCTCATCGATTGTTTTCTCGAAATCTGTGCTACAGCTCACTTATGATTTGTAGCACACGAAATCGGCCCGTCTTACAGCCTTCAGATTTTGCGTTGAGCCTGGTCAACCCCGTTTTCGGCTTGCCGAAAATCGCAATATAGACGCTTAGCGTCGTACGCCCTTATCCTGTAATTCCTCCCAAACACCCCCCCCTCGACCGCTTTAGACATCTGCGGAGAGGAGCACATCGCAGTTCGAGCTTTCCATGGTGGGAAACCGTTAAGCCGAAGGCCCATAACGCCTTCGGTAGGTTTTCCACTGTGGGAAGGTCGAACTGCCCGCATCGCTCCGGCGCGCCCTTTTAAGGGCGCCCTGGCGATGCGCCTCGCGCTCAGACCCATCCTGCGATTTGCTATAATCATGTTGCACCGTGCGCATCCCGCAACACGCCAGTAAGGGAGCGCACTTTGACATCCGGATAGGCTTTTGAAAGCTTGTCCCGACCGAGCCCGAAGTGGGCGCGGCGACCAATCTAGTTGGCCGCCGCGTTCGCGGTGGCCGGGAAGGAAAAGCATCATGGAGAAGTGGACTGAGAACCGCATGGCCGTATCGGCGGACGCCCTCAACGTGCTGCTGAACGCCGAGGGGAACCTCGACTTCAACCTCGTGAGACCCAACCCCGCAGGGCTCGACATCACCGAGGGCGGCTTGAAAAGACGAGCGACGATCAAAGCAGCCGAGGCAAGACGCTGCAGCGATGTGGAGGCGCTGGCGCGGGCAACGGACGACTTTGCCGATCTTGACGAAAATCACCCGTGGAGCCCCGAGAGATACGGCTGCATGACGTGGTACTGCTGGGCATCCCTAAGCTGGGGCACCATATTCAACGCCTCTGACACGTGCGTGGAGCGTTACGGCAGATACGCCGTCGTAAGCTTCGGGACGGCGTGGACCGAGCCCGATTATGTGATGCTCGGGGAACTCGCACAGATGTGCTCGACGCCGATATGGTACGAGTACGCCTACGAGGACTTCGACGGAATCCACGCGATGAGGTTCGACGATTTCGGGATATGCGAGGAGCAGCCAAGCTGCTTCCTGCTCGATGCCGAAGCATTGGGCGACGAGCACCCGGAAAGGCTACGGGCGGTCGGAGGCCTCTACGACGAGCAAACCATAGCGCGCCATCTTCAGTAGCCAACGAGGCGGGTATCGCGGTGATACCCGCCTTCCTGACCCGGGAAGTCAAACCAGGGGAGCTATCAAGGCTCCCCTGGTCGATGCGACCTCGGGAGCCTTTCGTGTTTTCGAACTCGGACGAAAGGACAAAGGAAATGGACGTCGTTAAGACCAACCTCGGCGACATCGATCTCGACAGGCTGCGCGATTCCGCGTGCTTCGCCATCGGCGTGGAGCCGTGGGAAAGAGGCAGCTTGTCCCCGATGGGAGAACTCCGGCTGGCAGGATGCCTGGCATACGCCGACTGGGTGGCGCGCGACCGCGAGCTGTCGGCGGAGTTCGCCAAAAGCTGGTCAGCGACCGCCGAGGCCGACTGGGCCGACCTGAGCCCCGAGGCAAAAGCGGACGCGCTTGCGTTCGCCAGCGCCGAGGGCCACGGGTCGGATCTTCGCCTTGCCGTGAATGCCGGCCTTCACGCCTGCGACGCCGCGGCGCACCGAAGGGCCGTTTGCCGCGCGCGGCAAATCATGGAGCCCTAGCCTACCCTCATCGACGTATCGGGAACCTCCCTGCGTGCCCTTGGACAAAACGGTTCATCGAACACGCTGAGCGGCTTCACCGATAAGTTGCAAAGGAAGGCAGGGCCTGAGCGGCCGGTGCCTTCACGAAACCCTTTACCGCGAGCGATCGCGGCGACAGACATGGTCGCCGCGAAGGCGACCGGGAAGGAACAGAAGATGAGAACGCGAGAGATAGAGGTGCAGTTCCTCTACGACGAGCTGGCAGTCCCCCCGAAATGCAGGTCGGCGCGCGTGCACGAGGTGATGGGAACGCACATCGCCAAACTGGCAGAGCCGGATCCCGATGAGGCGCCCGTCGCCTTGATCGCCCGCAGGCCAGGCGAAGAGCCCGTCGAGTACAGGCTCTTCGGGCACGAGCTCTTCGTCAAGGAGAGCCAGCCTCTCAGGGCCAAGGCCTACGCACCGAGCTGCTACCACCACGGCGTGAACCTTCTCGAAGACCCGAGGGAAGGGTACGAGCCCAAGCCGGTCACGAAAGACCTGCCGACGGAGGCGAACTTCCCCGTCAGGGACAAGGAGAGCTGCGAGAGCCGCATCCGCTCCTGGTCAAGCGAGAGGATCGTCGTCGGCGGCGAGCTTTGGAAGATCGCCGCAGAGCCCAGCTACGAGATCGGCTGGGACGGGGCGCTGAAAATCAGCGAGGATTGGCAATCGTGGAAATGCGAGTTCTCCGCTCTCGAGGAGAAGGAGGCGCGTGCGAAAGCCGAAGATTTCGCCGCCGAGTTCCTTGCGCACACGACGCGGGCGGCAATCGACAATGACACGATCGAGGTCCTGATCCCGGAGGCGGTGGCCTACCCGACCGTTGCAGAGGCAGCTGAAGTCCGCAAGCTCAAGAAGGAGCTGAACGCGCTCGAGGAAACGCTGAGGACAGCCGACCTGAAGGGCATCGAAGAGTTCGAGCCCGGGCTTTACACGAAAATCGCGTCGTCTGCAAAGTGGAAACAGGTCGAGCTCGAATCGCTCGCCAAGGAGCTTGGCAAGCGTTTCGGGCGCGGCACCAAGCTCGCCGAGGACGAGCTGGACATCGCCGCGGTCTACGTTATCCGAAACTGCTGAGAAGCCGTCTTCACCCGAGACGCTAAACCGGGGAGCTGAAGGAAGGCTCCCCGGTCAGACGACTTGGGAGCCTTTTCACGATAAGGAAACGAAAATCGAGAAAAGGAACGGGAATGCTGAGAATCGAGTTCGAGTACCGAGATGAGATGAGCCGCTGGGAGTGGCGCAGGCAGTCTTGCACGTGCCGCTCCGTCGAAGAGGCGAAGCGCTTCTACGGGCTCGGCGAGGACGGGTGCGAATGGCGCATCGTCTCCGTCGAAGAAGAGGGCACGGCGAAAGAGTAGGAAGCCTATCCGAGATCGATGATGCGAGAGCCCCTCCCCATGCCTTTGACCATAGCGAGTCATCGAGCGTGCGGAGGGGCTTGCTGCATTCAGGGGAAGCTGGATCCGATGCGGCCTCAAGGGATGCATCGCTTTTATCGGCGCGCCGCAGCGCGTACCGCTTTAGCGGTGCCGATGCGGACCGGCAAGCGGAATGCCCAGCCGGAACCATGGACGTGGCGTGGATTCTTGATTGGGAGATGCTTGCGAATCGAGGCTCTCAGCGTTTGGCTTTGGTTGGCTTAGTTTGATCTAGCTTGTTTCGATGCGCCGCCTCCAAACAGCCCGAAATCGAGATCTTCGCGACGATGCTATGACGCCAACAGCAAACCCTATTTCAAGGAGGACGCACATGGCTGTCGAAGATGAGGACGCTTTAGACGTTGCTTACAAGGCCGGAGCATGCGCGGCCATAGCCGAGCTGCTCTACATGCAAGGACTTGGCGATTGCAACCCCGAAGCCTATAGGAAAGGCCGCGCGGCGCTTGAAACGTTCGGGATCTCAGGACCGGGTGACGTTTGTGAGGTGATCCCCGAAAGCAACGAGGACCGCTCTCTCGCCCTCGGTTTATACGGGTATGTAAAATAAGTGGTTGGGTTTGTTAAATTACTGGTTGACCAAAACCGTTTCAATTTTTGTTAAACCGATGGTTGGAATTTAATCGAAATCATCCGTCGCAGTTGTAAAATCTCTGGTTGGAAATATCGCTTCGCAGAGAGGTCCGACCATGGCCGACAAGTCAGCATTCGACTACGTCAACGAGATCTGGAGCATAGCCAACTACGTTCGCGACGTCATCCGCCCCGCCGACTACAACAAGCTGATCCTGCCCTTCGCGGTCCTGAGGAGATTCGAGTGCGCGCTCGAGCCGACCCGCGAGGCCGTCAGCAGGCGGGTCGCTAAAGGAGCTTGGGGCGACGACGACCCGATGTACTGCGCCCTGTCGGGTCACTGCTTCTACAACGTGACGAGCTTCACGTTGTCCAACCTAGGCGCGACCAAGACGTGCGACGCGCTCATGGCCTACATTAACGGGTTCTCCGCCAACGCGCGCGAGGTCCTGCAGCGCTTCGAGATGCGGCAGACCTGCGAGAAGCTCGACGAGAAGGGCATGCTCTACGAGGTGTGCACCAGGTTCGCCGACTTCGACCTCGGGCCCGACGCCGTCTCCGACCGCATGATGACCGACATCTACGAGCACCTCATCCAGAAGTACGGCGAGGAGATCTCGCAGGACGCCGAGGACTTCATGACGCCCAAGGATGTGGCGCGCCTTGCCACGGCCCTGCTGTTCGCCAACGAGGACACCTTGCTCAACGCCGACGACGGAGCCATCCGCTCCCTGTACGACGGCAGTTGCGGCACCTGCGGCTTCATCTGCGACGCGCTCGACCAGCTCGACGAGTGGCACGAAAAGGGGCATTTCAAGAGCCCCACCAAGATAGTTCCATACGGCCAGGAGCTGGAGGACGCGACCTGGGCCATGGGAAAGGCGGCGCTCATGCTGCGAAACATCGCCGGCGGCTCGGACGATGTGCTCGACCAGATGACCGACCTGTCCGCAGGCATCATGCGCGGCGACACCCTCGACGACGACAAGTTCGCCGGCCGCACGTTCCATTACCAGCTAACCAACCCTCCTTATGGAAAAGAATGGCGGAAGGAGCAGCCCGGGGTCTTCGACGAGATGAAGAACGGGTTCGGGGGCAGGTTCGGCGCCGGCAAGCCAGACATAGACGACGGCAGCATGCTGTTCATGCAGAACGTCGCCGCGAAGATGGCCCCGGTCGGAGAAGGCGGTGGCAAGGCAGCCATCGTGCTCTCCGGCTCGCCGCTGTTCAACGGCGATGCGGGGAGCGGCCCGTCCAGCATCCGTCGCTGGCTTTTCAGCGAGGACCTGGTCGATTGCATCGTGAAGCTGCCGACCGAGATCTTCTTCCGCACCGGCATCGCCACGTATATATGGGTGCTCAACAACCATAAGCCCGACAACCGCAAAGGATACGTTCAGCTCATCGACGCTTCGGAGGAGAAGACGCCGCTGCGCAAGACTCAGGGGAACAAGCGCTACGAGGTCAGCGAGGATCAGGCCGCCTGGATCGTGCGGACATACGTCGACGGGCACGACCACGGCAAGTCCGCCATGGTTCCAGTCGAGGACTTCATGTTCAGGAAGGTGACGACCCAGCGCCCCCTGCACATCTTCATCGAACCGAAAGGATCGAGTGTCGATGAGCTGTTCTCCCTTAACGCGCCTATGAGGAAGTTGACCGAATCGAGCAGGGACGTTCTGAGCGCCTGGGCAGAGAAAAACGAAGGAAAATCGCTCGAGTACTCCGACGTCGTCTCGTCCGTCGAAGATATTCACAAGAAGATCGAGAAGCCGAAGCCTTCTAAAGCTGATTTGGTAGCCGCCCTTGTCAAGGTGTTCGGCCGCCGCGACCCGTCCGCCGAACCCGCGATCGACGCGAAGGGCAATCCGGTGTTCGATCCCGAGCTCAAGGACTCGGAGAACGTGCCCATTGGAATGGACATAGACGAGTACATGGCGAGCGAGGTGCTGCCCTACGCGCCGGACGCTGTAGTGGACGGATCAGTGGTGGACGAACCGAAGCTCGATAAGAAGACCGGCCTCACCTCCAACCCGCTCGGCGACGGAGAGGTGGGAATCGTCGGCACGTCCATCTCGTTCAACAGGTACTTCTACAGGTACGAGAAGCCCCGCGAGCCCGAGGCCATCGCAAAGGAGATTCTGGAGCTTGAGGACGGCCTCAGCGAGTTCATGAGGGGGTTCCTGTCATGAGGACGAAGACCGAGATTAACAACAACGAATGGTTTGGCGAGGTACCGGACGGTTGGCGCATGGTGCCGTTGCCGAGGCTTTTTACGAGCAGCAAGGGAATGACCGTCACTAGGGATGACTTAGTTGACGATGGAGCTCCCGTCGTCAACTACGCCCAAGTGCATTCAAAGTTAAACAATAGATTTGGCATCAACGAAGAGCTTATAAAGCATATTCCGACAGATACGGTTCCAAAGGGGCTGAAGAGCTCTGAGAAGGGTTCTTTTATCTTCGCCTGCACATCGGAGGACCTCGCCGGGTGCGGGGACTGCATATACAACGATTCTGAGCAGTCGGTTAATCCCGGCGGCGATACTCTGCTCCTCTCGCCGGTCGATGGGGTTGAGAATAAGTACTTCTCATATCTTTTCTCTACCGACATGTGGCGCTGGCAGATTCGGCGCGACTTAGTCGATGTGAAAGTTTTCCACGTTAACCAAGGCCACTTGCATGAGACCTACGTCGCAGTTCCGCCCTATGATGTCCAACGCCACATCGTCTCCTACCTCGACGAGCGTTGCACCGCTATCGAGGAGGACATCACCAAACGCCGCGAAATCATCGATAAGCTCAAAGAGTACAAAAAGTCTCTCATCGTGCATGCTGCGACCAAGGGGCTTGACCCGAATGCCGAAATGAAGGCCAGCGGAATTAAGTGGACGACCACAATTCCGTCTAACTGGCAGACAGCAAAGGTCAAAACATTGTTTGAGGTCACAAAGAGAATCGCGGGAGTGGATGGCTTAACCGTTCTCTCGATAACTCAAGACGGAGTCAAGCCAAAAGATTTCAGTACCGGGAAAGGCCAATTCGCTGAAACGTACTCACATTACCAACTAGTTCGACGTGGCGACTTTGCCATGAACCATATGGACCTTTTGACAGGCTGGGTAGATATTTCTTCTTACGATGGAGTGACCAGTCCCGACTATCGTGTCTTTGTGACTCGAGATACTACAGTGAGCAATCCTAAATACTTCCTGTACCTTTTTCAGATGTGCTATCTCAATCGTATTTTTTTTGGATCAGCGAACGGAGTTGCAGACAAAGGCCGTATGCGACTACAAACCAACGCATTTAACAACTTCGTCGTTCCTTTACCGCCTTTAGAAGAGCAAAAAAGGATAGCGGCCTATCTCGACGAGCGCTGCGCGGTCATCGACGAGGCGATTTCGCGCCAAGAGAAGCTCATAGAGAAGCTCAGCGAGTACCGCAAGTCCATCATCCACCACGCCGCCACCGGCAAGATTGATTGCAGGGAGGCCTAGCAATGGGCGAATATTTCAACAAGAGCGTGAGCGCTTCCCCGTCGGGCAAGGCGGCGAGAATCCATCAGGAGGAACCTTTTGAGCGCTATATCTCCCGCAAGGTCGCGAGTCTGGCTGATTCGGGATGGGAGCTCTCGTCGAACGACTCGGGCTTCGACGCCTCCGATGCGCTCGTCTTCGACGACTTCGTCGAGTTCCTGGAGAGGACCGCGCCGGACAAGCTCGACAAGATGCGCCGGGAGAAGGGCCAGCGCTGGCGCGAGCAGCTTCGACGCGCGCTGGTGAGGCGCCTGGAGTCCATAGGCACCATCCTCACGCTGCGCAGGGGGTTGCCGATGGCAGGCTACCAGACGATCGAGTGCATGGCAGGCTACCCCGACGACGAGCGCATCCCCGGCGCCCGCGAGCGCTACGACGCCAACATCCTGCGCTTCATGCACCAGGTGCACTATCAGACGGCCGGGCGCAAGTCGCTCGACTTCGTGCTGTTCATCAACGGCATACCCGTCGCCACCGGCGAGATCAAGACCGAGTTCACGCAGACGGTACGCGACGCGATTAACGAGTATGCCGAGCAGCGCAAGCCCGTCGAGCCGGACGGCGGGCGCAAGAACCCGCTGCTCATGTACAAGCGAGGGGCGGTCGTGCACTTCGCCGTGTCCGAGGACGAGGTGTGGATGTGCACGAACCTCGGGCCGTTCCCGAGCAAGTCGGCCAAGCCGCGCTTCCTGCCGTTCAACCTGGGCCGCGACGGCGGCGCGGGCAATCCCGACGCTCCCGAGGGCGAGTACAAGACCCATTACCTGTGGGACACGATCCTGCAGAGGGACAACTGGCTGTCCATCTTCGACAGGCTCGTGTTCGAGGAGGTGGAGGACAAGCCGGATGCGACGGGCCGATACCGCAAGGTCGCCACGCAGATTTTCCCACGCTACCATCAGTTCGACGTCGAGCGCAAGCTGATAGCGGACGCCCGCGAGAAAGGCCCCGGGCAGCGCTACCTGATCGAGCACTCGGCCGGGTCGGGCAAGACCGAGACCATCTCGTGGACGGCCCACGACCTGGCGCGCCTGCGCCGCGCCGACGGCGGGAAGATGTTCTCGAGCGTCATCGTGGTCACCGACAGGCTGTCGCTTGACCAGAACATCAAGAAGACCATCTCCCAGCTTTCGAAGAACGCCGGCCAGGTCGTGATGATCGGCCGCGACGAGCAGGGCGACGCCGTCTCTGACGGCTCGAAGAGCGACCAGCTCGTAGGCGCCCTGCGCCAGCGCCGAGAGATCATCGTCGTCACCATCCAGACGTTCCTCTACGCCTGGCCGGACATCGCCGCGCTGCCCGAGCTCTCCGGCGCGGGGTTCGCCGTCATCGTCGACGAGGCCCACAGCTCGCAGGAGGGCAGCAGCGCGGCGTCGCTCAGATCGGCGCTCAACGCCGCGGCGGACAAGCTCAAATTCGACGCCGTCCTCGAGCTCGGCGACGACGACCCGACCGACGAGGACGTCGTGAACGCCTACTTCACGCAGATGCAGTCCGCCAACGCCATGCCGCCGAACGTGTCGTTCTTCGCGTTCACCGCGACGCCGAAGGCCGAGACCAAGACGCTGTTCGGCACCCCCACCGGCGAATACGACGACAAGGGAAACCCGGTAATGGGCAGCTTCCACCTCTACCCGATGCGCCAGGCCATCGAGGAGGGCTACATCATCGATCCGCTGACCGGCTACCTGCCGCTGAGGACCGTGGTGAAGATGGAGGACAAAAGCCCCGACGGCAAGCTGGTCGACGAGAGGCGCGCCAAGCGCAAGATAGCCAAGTGGCGCTCGCTGCACCCCACCAACGTCATGGAGAAGGCGAAGTGGATCATCGACCACTTCGTCGACAACGTGGCGCCCCTGCTCGGCGGCGAGGCCAAAGCCATGATCGTCACCTCCGGCCGGCCCGAGGTGGTGCGCTACAAGTATGCCATCGAGGCGTACCTCCGCTCCCGCCCTGACCTCGACCCGGCCAAAGTCGAACCCAGGCTCCGCTTCAAGGTGCCCGGCGAGCCGCTCGTGGCGTTCTCGCAAAAGGTCTTGGGCGACAAGTGCGTGCTGCCCGAGGACGAGTATCTCAAGGACAACCCGTTCGCGCTCATCGAGCGCGACTACGAGTACACAGAGGCCAACATGAACCCGCGCGGCCAAGGGCCCGTGGAGCGGGCCTTCGACCGCCCGGAGAGCAGGCTGCTCATCGTCGCGAACAAGTTCCAGACGGGGTTCGACCAGAAGAAGCTCGTGGCGCTCTACGTGGACAAGCCGCTCGGCAACGCGATCGAGATAGTCCAGACCTACTCGCGCGTCAACAGGACCTGCGCGGGCAAGGACAAGGTGTTCGTGGTCGACTTCGTCAACGATGCAGAGACGGTGCTCTCCGCTTTCAGGACGTACGACAGGGGCGCGACGATGAACGAGGCGCAGGACCCCGACGTGGTCTACGAGCTCAAGGAGGCCCTCGACGCCGCCGACGTCTACGCCACGCGCGACGTGGAGGCGTTCAAGGACGCACTCTACAGGTCCAAGGGAGTCGCCGCGTCCGGCGCCGACGACGCGTACCGTTCGGCGCTCTACGCCGCCGTGGCGGGGCCGGCCGAGCTCTTCCGCTCGCGATTCATGGCGGCGAAGGACTCCTACGAGACCTGGCTCGAGATCGAGCAAGAGGCGGAGCGGTCGGGCGACTCCGAGCAGGCCGAGCGCGCGCGGGCCGCCGCCGGAGAGGCAGCCGAGCAGATAGCGGCGCTGTCGACATTCAGGAAGAAGCTGTCGAAGTACTGCGGGGCGTACACCTTCCTCACGCAGCTGATCGAGTACGGGGACCCGGACCTCGAGGTCTTCTACGGCTTCGCGAAGCTGCTCGGGCACCGGATAGCCGGCACCTCGCTCGAGGACGTCGACGTGCGGGGGCTCGTCCTCTCCGACTACCGCATCACTCGCCAGAGGGTCCCCGAGGGAGTGTCCGGGTCGGACCTGCAGCCGATGGGGCCCGGCGGCTCGGGCTCGGCGCCGAAGCGCGACACCATGGCGCGGATAGTCGAGCGTCTCAACCGCACCTGGGGCGACGAGGGCGACCCGATAGTGAAGGCCCGCGCGGTCAACGCCGTCAGCGACGTCGTGGCCGCCGACGCGGTCACCAACACGCAGATAGCGAACACGAGCAACACCAAGGAGGCGGTGCTCGCCGACGGGCGCCTTCGCAACATCGTGATAAGGGCGCTCATGTCCATGATGAGCAACGAGCTGGGCGACCTCGCGGAGCAGGCCCTCGACGACCCCCAGGCGATCGAGCCTTTGGCCGAGCAGGTTTACGACCTGATCGCCTCCGGCAAGCGCTACGACATAGCCGAGCTGTCCGCCTACCTGGCAGAGGAGCGATAGATGCCCGCGAGCGGATACGTGGAGGAGTTGCTCGGCGTGCGCGGGTGCGCGCTGACAGGCAGCTCGATGGAGATCGACAAGGGTAGGCGCCTGCAGACGTTCTCCCTGTCTTTTTGCGGGCATGTGCCGCAGGACTGCCCGCAATGCGGCGGGAACCTGCACAGCCACGGGACCCGCTCCATGACGGTCGCAGCCACCCCGCACCTCGGGGCGCCGGCGAAGCTCGTAATCGAGTTCCCTCGCATGAGGTGCTCGGCGTGTGGGTTCGTCTGGCGGCCCGAGATAGGGGGCGTCGACGAATCGCACAGGATGACCGAGGCCGCTTACGCCGACATAGCCCAGCGCTCGCTGAGGCTGACGTTCCGCGAGGTGGCCGACGAGTACCCGCTGTCCCACGTCACCGTGAAGAACGTGTTCGAGGACTTCGTGCGCGAAAACGCGGCGCGCCTACGCTTCAAGGTGCCGGCGTTCCTCGGCATAGACGAGAAGAATCTCAAGCGGGTCGGCATGGTCACCGTGATCACCGACCTCGAGAACAGGACGGTCTTCGACATGGTGCCCGGCAGGACGCAGGCGGACCTGGACGCGTACTTCTCGCGGCTGCCGGGCCTCGAGCGCGTGCAGTGGGTTTGCAGCGACATGTACCGGCCGTTCTGGAAGAGCATCGCCGCGTACACACCGAACGCCACATGGGTCATCGACCACTTCCATGTGGTGAAGGGGGCCAACGAGGCGTTGGACTCCGTGCGCAAGTCGCTGCAGTCGACGCTCGACAAAAAAGGGCGGCTGGAGCTGAAGAAGGGGCTCGCCTACGCCCTGCGCAAGCGAACGCGCGACCTGAGCCCCTATGAGGCCTCGGCGCTCAGGCAGCTGCGCGGCGACGCAGCGTACTCCGACCTCATGAGGGCATACGACATGAAAGAGGACTTCTTCGACATATACGACGAGCACCCGAGCTCCAAAGAGGACGCAGAAGCGGCGTTCGAGGCGTGGCGTGCCTCGATTCCGGAGGACGCCGCCTTCGAGCCCTTCAGGGCGCTCGCTCGCACAGTGGACAACCACCGCGAGTACATATTCAACTGGTGGGACTGCCCGTCGCGCATCTCGAACGGCTACACCGAGTGCGCGAACCGTCTCATCAAGGAAGCGGACATGAAAGGCCGTGGGTATTCGTTCGAGACCCTGCGCGCGAGGACCCTCTACCGTAGGCAGAACCTCGACCGCATCATCGCGAGCAACGGCCTGACGATAGGCCCGCGCATCGACGCGCCCGGTCCCCTGTTCGTCACGGAGCCCGACCCCGACGACGAGCTGGTCGACGAGTTCATCGACCCGAGGTCGGGAGCGAGGATAAACGCTGAAACGGGAGAAGTCCTATGAGCGAGAGGCTCGACGTAATTGCCGCCTGGAAGCCAAGGCCTTCAAGCGGCTTGGAAAGCGACATCAACAAATACGGCTTCCCGACCGTGGTCCATCGCGCGCCCAGCAGGCTCGTGGAGGAATGCGAAAAAGCCTTCGACGCAGGGCTTCTGCTTGCAGCGCTGAGCCTCGTCGTGACCATACCCGACGTCTGCGCAAAAACCGTCGGTATGCAGTACATCGACTGGTGCGTGAAATACCTGGATCTTCAAAACACCGGCGAGAAGATGAACGCCGAGCGAAGAGACGAGAAGAGCCAAAGCGAGATAAGGGAGGAACTCGACGCCATAACGGCGCGCGGCATATTCACCGCCTCAGACCTCTACCAACTTCGCTGCGCCGTGGTCCATGCGGGATCTTCGGTCATCGAGGGCAAAGGAGAGGACTACAGCCCCTACAAGGTTATCGGGGTATGCGTTCACGGCGATGCTCACGGAGTCGTCGCTAGCTACGGACATACCGGAGCAGGCACGGAAAACCTGAAGGACTGCGCATACGACTGCGTTATCAAACTCGAAGGCCTCATCTCTCTCATGGCCAAGGGTGTTGTCTTGTTCCTCGAAGAAGATCCCGAGCGGGATTGCGAAAAAACCATTAAGACGGGGATAGACCGCCGAGGTGTGACAGATTTTAGACCGCTAAACCGAATCCCTGATCGTTAAAAATGTGGTTGAACTCTAACAGATGCTGTTCGTTAAATTAGTGGTTGGAATTCGATGGGCGTTACCATAATTTCCCAACCAGCTATTTACCAACTTCCAACCACTTATTTTACATACCCGTTTATACGATGACTCCTTTTGCTGGGAGGAATCCGATAAAGCGCCCATGGCGTTCGACCCAAAAGGGCACCTGTCAAGCAGATACCAGCTTGCCTGCCGTAAATGATATTGATGAGGACTATGGCGGGTTTGGCTGATCGATCATCTTCCAGGCTCTAGCTGTCATCCTGCTATAATCAACACGCACCGTGCGCATCCCGCAACACGCCAGTAAGGGGCGCACCTTCAAAACAGGATAGGTTTGACGTCAGAACCTAACCGTGTCGACAGCAGACGCGGCGACCAATCAAGTTGGCCGCCGCTGAAGCGACGGCCGGGAAGGAGCATGACATGAAATCACCTAAGGGATGCGAGCCGGTCAAGGTCTCCATCGCCGGGGCAGGCGCTTTCGATGGGTTCATCCCGATCGAAAAGGCCCGCTTCGCAGGGGTCCTCTTCGACAAAGCCGAGGCTTGCAGGGTTTCGGCCATCATCAACGAGCTTAACGGCTATCCGTGCATGCGATACGACCCGGAAAGCGATTCGTTCACAGAAGATGTGGACGGACACTTGCTGGCCTATCGCGCAGACGAGCGCGGGTTCTACCCCATCGGTCCAGACTGGCTCTGGGCCGATGTGCCGCCTGATCAAGGGGAAAGCTGCTCCGAACTCAAGGAATCTGCCGGAAAAGAAGCCCTCGAACGGTCTTTTCTGACGGAGTTCCCCGAAAACGGGACCTGCTAAACCTCTGCCGGTATCGCTGCGGTACCGGCCTTCCTGACCCGGGAAGCAAAGCCAGGGGAGCTTTATCAAGGCTCCCCTGGTCGACAACGACCCCGGGAGCCTTTCGGATCTTAAACTCGGACGAAAGGAGAAGGAAATGAGCAAGCAGCAGGAAGAAGGCCTCAGATGGCACCCGGTCTACGTCTCCGAGACGGCTCACGCGGTCAGATACGTGCTGGCCGAGGATGCGATGGACGCGGGCGACAGGTTCAGGGAGCTCTACGACGCCGGCGGCGCGTTTCGCCAAGGCCTCGACAAGGAGCTTCGATTCACCGCTTCAGTGTGCCGCGAAATCGACCCGGATTGGCCCTGCGGCGATGCGCCTGACCCGGAGACGGGCTGGGACGCGGCGACCGAGCAAGGAGGGCAGGCGGCTCTGGCCATGTGGCGAAGCGATGCTTCGAAGTACGTCGAGGAGATGCGATACGGCAAGATCGTCGCCAAGCGCTGGGGCTCCGAGGCGCCCAACGGGCACCAAGGGCTCTCGATCGGCTTCTACGACGGCGATGGCGAGTTCGTCGCCGTCGCGATCGTGGAGGTCGACCGCATGAACGACGGAGCTGAGGAACAGGTCAAAATCCACGTCTGGAGCGACGACGTGGACGACGAGCCTTGCGAGACCGTCGACTGGATGGGCCCGGTGCCCGGAAACGAGGCGTGATCATGGTTTCGGGGGAATCGACGGACCTCATCGAACGCCTCGGCTGGGAAATCCACGGCCCCTATGGGAACGGCGGATACATCGAGCTTGAACGGTACACGCCGGGCGGCGAGGACTGGATTGTGACCTTAAACGTCGGGCCGGATGCCAGCGATGACGAGTTTGCGCGGCAAGCCTACGACGCATATATGGGCTTCGACATCGCCGAAGAGCTTCAGCCGCTCATCGACGGCCGAGGCATGCGGGGCATCCCCGACGACGTGTTCCTGCTGTTCGCCGACCAGATCTGGAAGGAGATCGAGCTGGACAAGCTATGGCAGGTCGCACGGTTCGGAGAGTTCACTGGGCTGGACGGGCTGCACATCGCTGCTTACGAGGCCCTCATGGCGATCGCCCAACCACCTCTCAAGGCCACGCGGGCATCTCGGTGATGCCCGCCTTCCTGACCCGGGAAGCCAAACCAGGGGAGCTATCAAGGCTCCCTGGTCGCAAGCGACCCGGGAGCCTTTCGTGAATTAAGCTCGGACGAAAGGAGAAGGAAGTGGAAGCGTTGCTTGAAAGGCGTCATGCCGCCCTATACACTCGTGGTGCGAACAGGCATCTTACGAAGGAGGGCTTTATGGCTAGGGACGCTATCGTTGAGGCCATGGTCTCGCAGGATACGAAGAACGAAGCTGAAAAGCTATGCTCGCGCTGGGGGGTCTCCCTTAGCGATGCCGTCAACGATTTTCTCGTCAAGTGCGTCGAGAGGGGCGAACTGCCTTTTGAGGCCACATTCGGAGGCAATGAACCCTATGGGTACCCGAAGCCCATGGATCCAAAGGACGTCAAAGTAAGAATCGTTGGCAAAGTCGATGAGCATGGCCGCACCGTGCTTCCCGCCGAGGAATACTGCGAGGAGGACGACGTCTATGACGAGCTCTACCCCGCGCCCTGAGCAATGGGAGGTATGGATAGCCTACGTTCGCTTCGCGGACGATCCAAGCAAAGGCAAGGCGAGACCCGTCCTCGCATACAACGAGGACGGGGATGCGTATCTTTGCTTCAAAATCACCTCGAAGATTGGCGATACGCCCTTCAAGTCAATCATTCTAGACGATTGGAAGTCACTAGGGCTCGTCAAGCAATCGAGGCTGCAGCTTGAACCGCAGTACAGAATCTCCAAGTCGGAGTTCGGAGCCAGGATCGGCAAAGCGAGCAGTGAACTCGCAAGCAGAATCGATGCCGAGTTCCGCAAACTGAACGGCAGCACGCCTTCCTGACCCGGGAAGCCAAACCAGGGGAGCTATCTAAGGCTCCCCTGGTCGGACGACTTGGGAGCCTTTTCTATTTGCGAAACATCTAGGAAAGGATACGGAATATGCTGGAGAAGATCGGCAGCTTAGCCAAGGGCGGAACACAGACCTATCCCATAGGAAGAAGGAGCCTGCTATGCACCGCACCGGCAAAGCGCGGTGCATGGCAATATCGACTGCACCGCGACCCATTCCGTTGATCGGGGATCTGGGGACCCATCCCGCCCCAGATCCCCGATCAGGGGAATGCGATGCACAGAATCATGCTGTTGTTTCTCACTGCGCTCGAAAGGAGGCCGCGCGATGGCAAGCTAACATCTCTGCTGCAAGGTCATATCGCGCGGGCAGGGCTGCTCGGCCACGGCCGCCGCGGCGTACCGCGCCGCCGAGCGCATCTTGGACAGGCGTACCGGCATCGAGCACGGCTACTCGCGCAAGCAGGGCGTCGTGCGCGAGATGGTGATGGTCCCCCGCGACGCTCCGGAGCCATACCGCGACCGTTCCGAGCTGTGGAACGCGGTCGAGGAGTACGAGCCCGTCACCGACCGCGCCCGCGAGAACGAGCAGATCATGGAGCGAAACGCCCTGGTCGAGCGTCCAAGTGGTATAATCTGATTGCACCGTGCGCATCCTGCATCACGCCAGTAAAGGAGCGCACATTGACATCTGGATAGACTGCAAACGCAGTCCGTCCTTTCCGTGTCCTAAGCGGACGCGGCGACCTATCGTTATGGCCGCCGCGGAAGCGGAGGCCGGGAAGGAGCGGAAAATGACCGCACAATGCAGACTCGATTCGAGCCAAAAGCCCGACACGCTCTACCGCGTCGACGGCGATATGGTGAAAGTCATCTCTCAAGGCGAGGTCGTGGAAGAGTTCAGCTCATCAGGCTGCATATACGACGACCTCGGGACATGCCAAGGGTGCCCCGAGTGCAAACTCGACCCTAGCAGCTTTGCATTTCTTTTTTGCTAAGCCCCGATACGAAGCCGCAAGGCACTTCCAGACCCGGGAAGTCAAACCAGGGGAGCTATCAAGGCTCCCCTGGTCGATGCGACCCGGGGAGCCTTTTCTATTTGCACTCAAACCATCTAGGAAAGGAAACGGAAATGAGCGGGACTATCAGCGTCTGCATCGGCAACTATGGCTATTACAACGAAGGCGAGCTCCGCGACGCATGGATCGAGCTCCCCAAGGAGCCGGCCGAGATCAAGGCCTTCCTCAAGGAGCACCGCCTCTACGACGAGCTGCACGAGGAGATATACATCTCCGACTACGACGGCACCCCGTTCGGGTGCACGGCGGCGTTCGTCGAGTGGACGTCCCTCGACGAGCTCAACCTGCTGGCAAGCCAGATGGAGTACATGAGCGAAGGCGACGAGGAGAAGGTCGAGGCGTGGTGCGACTACGTCGACGACCCCTCCACGATCCTCGAGCTTATGAACATCATCGAACAGGTCGACGACCTGCCGGTCTACGGCTACGACTTCGACTTCGCATGGCAGAAGGACCGGTGGGGGCAGCTCTGGGTGGACCGCCAAAGCCCCGAGGAGAACCTCGGATGGCAGTTCCTCCAGTACAACGACGAGCTGTCGCGCGCCCTCGACAACGACAGCAACGCCATGAGCGCCTTCGACGTCGAACGCTACGGCAAGATGATCGAGAGCGAAGGCCTCACGGCGTGCCAACGGTTCTACATCGACCATAACGTCAACGGTCCGGACCTCAGCTGGTACGACCTCGATGACTTCGAGAGCAAGTACGGCTGGGGCTACGGCTGGGGCGAAGACGGCGACGAGGACGATCAAGCGGCCTAGCAGGTCCACTTCCTGACCCGGGAAGCAAAACCAGGGGAGCTAACCAAGGCTCCCCTGGTCGATGCGACCCGGGGAGCCTTTTCTATTTGCATTCAAACCATCTAGGAAAGGAAGCAGGAAATGACGACGGACGAGCGTTGCGAAAACATGGAGTTCGACCCGACACAGGTAGTTGCGAGATACCTCAAGAGCAAAGGCTACGACATCCTGGAGCGCGGCTGGAGCTGCCCTAAAGGCAGGGCCGACATCATCGCAAGGGACGGTGGGGACATCGTCTTCGCGGTGGCGACCGAGAGCACCGACAATGCCCTCTGGGACCGCGCCTTAGCACGGCTGAACAAGGCCGCGGCGCGCTACGAGGTCCCCGAGGGGCTTTCCCCGAGGTTCGACGTCGTGTGGGTCAAGTTCAACCAGGCCTTCGGCAACGAGGCAAGGTTGATTCACTACATGGGCATATCTCAGGAGTAGGCCTATCTGCGGGCGTCGGCCTGACACCCGCCTTCCTGACCCGGGAAGCAAAACCAGGGGAGCTAACCAAGGCTCCCCTGGTCGATGCGACCCGGGGAGCCTTTTCTATTTGCATTCAAACCATCTAGGAAAGGATATGGAAGATGGCCGAAAGCGTAAGGCTCGAGCAATCGGGCGTCGTGTTCGAATGGGACCCCGCGAAAGCGGAATCCAACGAGGCCAAGCACAAGGTCACGTTCCCCGATGCTATATCATGCTGGCATGACCCGTACAGGATCTCACGAGAGGACGAGCCTCATTCGTGGGACGAGACGAGAATCCAGCTGATAGGGTTCAGCAGGAAGGCCGAGCTGCTCCTGGTGTGCCACGCCTACCGCGAGGAAAGCGGCGCCATCAGGATAATCTCTGCCAGGAAGGCAACTCGCCAGGAGGTGACGTTCTATGAAGACGGAGGATTCCCGGATGCTCGACGCGACCGCTGCCGCTGAGATCAGGTTCCTGGTCGACGCGGAAACGCTCGGCTGGCTCGAAAAAGAGTCAGCCCGCACCGGCATAAGCCTCGAGAAGGTCGCAAGCGCCATGCTGCGCAAGGCCTGCAACGAGACGCCGGCGCTAGGCGCGCCGGGCATAACCGACTAGCCGACCCACTTCCTGACCCGGGAAGCAAAACCAGGGGAGTCCACAAGGCTCCCCTGGTCGATGCGACCCGGGGAGCCTTTTCTATTTGCAAAACATCTAGGAAAGGATACGGAAGATGGAAAGGAAGATCCCCTATACCGACGACTGGAGGGTCCCCGGAAGGCGCCTCGTGCGCACCTGGGACGAGCCCAACGCCAAAGGAGAGTCGATCGTCGCGGAGTTCACGCTGTGCACCGGCGGCTTCGAGAAAAGGTCGATGCAGCGCCGCTGGAAGAAGGCCGGCTACATCGACGAGATCTTGGACAGCTGGTGGACGTGCGCCGTCCAGGCCACCGACCCGGACGGCGCCTGCTGGGGCCGCTACAACCCCATGGAGAAGCCCGGCGGCGCGGGCCGCGTCATCGACTTCGCCTGGATGCTCGAGGGCACTCCCGAGAGCATCGAGGCCCTGTCGGACGAGATCGTCCGCCGCGCTTTCACGGAGGCGGTCTGAGATGGCGGCCGTGTACCGGCTCGAGGCCGAGGAGCCCTACGGCACCAACGCCGACAGCTGGGCCGACCTAACCCAGGCCCTCGCCGAATGGGTCGAGACCCCCATGGGCCTCGACGAGTCCGAGGAGCAAGCCCGCGCGTTCGCCGCTCGGGCCGTGCTGCTGGCAGGCGGCGAGGCAACCAAGCTGCATGAGGCCTAGCCAACCCACTTCCTGACCCGGGAAGCAAAACCAGGGGAGCCCACAAGGCTCCCCTGGTCGATGCGACCAGGGGAGCCTTTTCTGTTTGCGAAAACATCTAGGAAAGGAAGCAGGAACGTGAACGTCAAATGGAATCCGGCCTACCCTCTCGATAAGGTCAAGGAGCTCGCGCAAAACGGGCGCTTCAGGCCGACGATGCGCGTCTTGAGCTACTTGGACGAGAGATACGGCGACGAAGGTCCTAAGCACGTCATCAAAGAGGTAATCTCTGAGCTGGAGGAACGGGATTTCGTCAAATCTATCGAGCTTCGGAACAGGCCGGGAGTCATGGCCGACGTATACATCGGCGGCTGGTATGATGACACCGAATGGTACGTCAAGGCATTCATCGAAGACGATAGCCTTACCCTACAGATATGGTCGATGGCGTGGGACGGCTCTTTACACTGACGGAGGTGCTCGCTATGCGTGAAATCTGCCCATCGTGCGGCAAGGACATGGTCGTGACCACGGAAACGTTCGAGATCAACGGGGATGCCGTGCGCGGCATCCCCCACCTCTTGTGCCGAAGCTGCGGCGAGGTGACCTTCACCCCAGAGCAGCTAGACATGGTGTTCGGCTACCGAACCGCGCAGAAGCAGCTGAAGGCGGCGAAGCGCTCCGCTTAAAGCCGTCGGTTTCCTGACCCGGGAAGCAAAACCAGGGGAGCTATCTAAGGCTCCCCTGGTCGATGCGACCCGGGGAGCCTTTTCTATTTGCGAAAACATCTAGGAAAGGAAGCAGGAAATGAGACGAGGAGAAGCATTGAGCCTGGCCGAGACCATCGGGTCCTACTGGGCGCTCGCAAACGATGGCATCCGCACGCTCGCAGACGCCGACGGCGTCATCGACGACCTGGCGGACGCCATCGGCCGGGAGGCCGAGGAGGGCGGCTGGTATTCCGAATGGGACGAGGCCCTCTCCCGCGCTAGGCCGTCGAGGCCCAGCGGGATGACGTTCGGCGAGGAGATGCACGCGCTGGCCAACCCCCAGTGCAAGGTCATCACCATCGCCGAGGCGCTCCCCTTCTACATGGAGGTCATCGAGCACCACGCCAAGAAAGGATGGGGCAGCGCGTCGTTCGCGACGTGGGTCGATTCCAAGGACGGCGCGCGGGCCGAGGAGATGCCCAAGCTCAAACGCACTCACGCCGAGGAGCTGGCAAGGCTGCTGGGAGACCAGGGGCTTGCCGTAGGCGTAAGACCGGGAGACCTACCCGGCACCTACGTCGTCACCGTCAACTGGTAGGAGGGGTCGCATGGGGTCCTACGTATCTCATTCCGATTTGCTCCTGCTGATCGACAAGGAAAGCTTGGCAGAGAAGAAGCAGGCCATCAGGGAAGTCGTGGGCGACGATGCCGACGGCTTCGACGAGACCGAGCTGCCAGGCGGCCTGACGGCCCTGACCCTCATCCCAAAGAATCGCTGGGACGAGCTCTGGCCCGAAGGCCGGCGGCAATGGGACTTCGCCGACGAAGCGAAGGCGGTGCTCGAGCTGTGCGAGGACGGCAGCTTCGTCGAATGGTTCAACTGCGACGAGTTCTGCTTCGAGCGCCTCGACAGAAAAGGTGGGGAGATCGCGTACAGGAGCTCCGAGCCCTATCCTGGCTGGTGCCTTTAAGGGTCGGCCGGATCAACAGGTCCTGACAAGCATCGCCTACATCGCGCCTTGCTGCGCGAAACCCTTTTACCGCGAGCGATCGCGGCGACTTAAGACAGGTCGCCGCGAGGCTCTCGGCCTTTAGACCAGGGCATCTCGCCTTCCTGACCCGGGAAGCCAAACCAGGGGAGCTATCTAAGGCTCCCTTGGTCGATGCGACCCGGGGAGCCTTTTCTATTTGCAAAACATCTAGGAAAGGAAACAGGAAATGAGAGCAGTGCTCATCAGCTACGACGACGTCAGGGAAATCGACTTGAAGACCAATTCGGCAGGTTCTGCCTACGCCGCCATCAGGTCGGCCGTCGAAGGAGGGTTCGTGGAGCCTTTCAACGCCCTGTACGGCGCCAGCGTCACGCTCTACGTCAACGACAACGGCATAGCCGAGGGCCAGCACCCCAACAGAGCCGTCTACGCCAACGAACGCATGCAGGAGATGCGCTATCTGTCCATGATGGCGCCCACCTCTTGCAGAGCCGTCCGCAAGGGCGACCTGTACACGGTGCTGTTCGGGCCAATCGTGGCCGTCGGCTACGATCCGGACACCGGAGCAGACAGGGATCTCGAGCCCGAAGAGCTCGAGACCGTCATGCGCGACTTCGGGGACAGCGCCCCGATGGGCCCGGGATCGGGCCTGGAGGCGCTCCTCCTGAGAAGGCTGGCGGATAGCCTGGCCTCGATGTAGGCCTCCTTCCTGACCCGGGAAGCGAAACCAGGGGAGTCCACAAGGCTCCCCTGGTCGATGCGACCCGGGGAGCCTTTTCTATTTGCAAAACATCTAGGAAAGGAAGCGCTATGACGCAGACGGCGAAGCTGATCGACGCTCTCTTGTCGGGCAGACGCCTGACGCACAGGGAAGCGAGGCAGCTTCTCGAGGCACTGGGCTATACATGCAGGCAAGGAAGGGGCTCCGGCATCAAATTTGTAAAACCGGGAAAGCCTCCCCTTGCCTATCATGTGCCGCACAACGGTTCGAAGGCGTTGAAGCCATATGTGCTGGATGCGATAATCGAAGCCGTGAGAAAGGAGCTTTAGATGTTCGAAAAGCTGGTCTACAAAGGCTTCTCCTCGACGCCGAATTACGACATCGAAGACAAGCTGATCTACGGAACCGTCGACGGCGTCGAAGGGCTGGCAGAGTACGAATCCGACACGCTCGAAGGCGTCGAGCAGGCGTTTCGCGACGCAGTCGACGATTACATCGAGGGCTGCGACGAGGCCGGCGTGCCGGCCAACCCGAGAATCCTCGTCTTGGCTTAAATAAGCTCTTCCCTACCCCGGGAAGCCAAACCAGGGGAGTCCACAAGGCTCCCCTGGTCGATGCGACCCGGGGAGCCTTTTCTATTTGCAAAAAACATCTAGGAAAGGAGCGAAGATGGCAGACGACCTGAAGACCGGGGATCGGATGGCCAGGGCGGCCATGACGACCGAGCCGATGGTGAAAGAGATCGCGGAGAGGTGCCTTGTCTCGCGGGGCTACGAGATCCTCGCGAGGGACTGGCGCTGCGCAGGCGAGAGAGTCGACATCGTCGCGAAGGACGGCGACGTCGCGGTGCTCGTGGACGTGGCCGCGGGAGGCGGCGAGTTAGGCGACGAGTTTGCGGAGGTCGAAGCCGCCGCGGACCGCCTGGTCCGGGCGACGGAGCTTTTCTGCGAACGCTTCGACGTCGAGAGAGGCGCATGTAGGATCGATTGCCTGCGCTTCAGGCTCCGCGACCGCGACCACGCTACGATCAGGCACTACCTCGGCGCAGGCGGCCTCGAGCCCGCCTGCTAGGCGCACGACCTCGAGACCCGGCGGGCAATGCCGGGGAGCCGGCGAAAGGCTCCCCGGGCGCAAAGCCTGGGCGGGCCTTTCGCCGAACGACACTCAAACGCACCATGGCGAAAGGAAGCAGAACATGAGGCACACGTTGCTCGAGCTCGACGAGCGGACCGGATGGGCGCTCGTCTACACCTGCCCCGAGGCGGTCCAGCGCTACTGCGTATGCTACCGCTACGACAAGCAGGCCGGCGACTGGGCGCAGGGCCACTACACCGACGACCTCCTGGATGCCGTCGAGATGTACCGGGCCGAGATCGGCCGGCCGATCGGCGCGACGGCGATCAGGTCGATCCTGGCCGACGCCGAGCGCGCCCTCCGGCCGCTCGTCAGAATGGCCTTCGAGCCCAACGAGGGCGTCTACCGCCTCGACGACATGGGCAGCTACGTCTCCGAGGCCGACTTCGAGTCCTACTGGGACGGGAAGCCCGAATGGCGCAGGAAGGCGTGGATGCTCGCCGACAACGGGGCATACACGGAGGCCGACGTCGCGGAGATGTCCGTCGAGCAGATCGAGGAGGCCTACGACGACCCCTCCTTCGAGCCCGAATACGCCTTCTACACCGTAGCCGACGAGGACGGCTACTGCTGATGCGGAGCAGCTGCGGTTGAAAGTCTATCCCAGATCGAAAAGGCGCAGAGCCCGACCTCCATCAAGAGGCCGGGCTCTATTTGTTGGTATGTAAAATAAGCGGTTGGAAGTTGATTGGCAGCTGATTTGCTCATTGGGCCTACGCAACCACTGCTCAGAAGGCCATTTCGAGAAAGTGATGGTGAGGGTTCGATAGTTTTTCACATTAGCGCTGCGGCGAAGAAGATGGTGACGCGAAGGCAATTCTTCGAATCTGCATCGGGGAAGGTGCTCGCTTCATTGGCCGCTATTTGCGCAATCCGATTCTATCCTAAAATCGCGTACAGCAGGGCGTACAGCGGGCATGCTATCGCCGCGCCGGCTACCGCGAATGCAGCGACTCCGACCATGAACGATAGAAGCATCCAGCAGGCTCCCGGGACGTCCAAGAACAAGTCGTCTAGGTCGTCTGGGTCGTCTAAGCGAAGGTCGCCGGCTCCCAGGTATCCAGAGCGCCTCACCATCGCATCGAAAGCCCAAAATCCGATTGCCATAGACGGCGGAAGGCACAACAACATAGGGACGCCTTTGCGCAAAACAGCAGCAAGCTGCGGCAACTGGAATACGAACGCGAGGCCGCAGATGGAGACACAGATGGAGAACATAGCTATGGTTAAGCCTATGTAGGCTTTTACATCGTTGTTGATGCTGTTGATGATGCTCGATAGCGTTTTCATCGGGTTTCCTTTATCGAGGTTTTATAGTTGCTCGACAGAGCCTTTGAGCAATCCAATTTTACCACCTGAACAGGACTTTTCCGTAGTCGATTCGGTTTCCGTGCGAACAATGCGGTACAATCAGATTCCCAGCAGAGCCATTCGCGCGGGCGACACCCGCGCCCCCAGGTCGAGCTTTACCCGCCGGCTGCCGGCAACCCCGAAAAAGGCCGCCGCTTTATCGGAAGGCATGTAGCGCTCCTCTCTATCGATCCTCAAATATCAGCGCTTTCTCTTCAGAGGAAAGCCGCCGTTGAGCATTCGCGATCCATTTCGAGAAATGCCCCATCCGCCTTTCTCTAACCCTTTCGGCATCCCTGTATTCCAAGGGGCCCGTGGTCCTGTTCAACCTGCCTATCCGCGATTCGACCATGATGTTAGTCGCGGACAGGTCAAGCTCAAGCCTGGCGAGAAAAGCGGCTTCGAACCCCGGCAGCCATTCGCGCATCCGGATATACGCATGCAGATCGGGTTCGGGGTAGCAGCAGATGCGAAGCCCTTCACGGTCGATCGCGCCTGTCGCGAAATCGGCGAACTCCTCGGCCCTGCGCTCAACGATATCGAGCGAGGCGTCCGAGCCCTCGGCAAACCACTCCGCGAACCCCCACGGCAACATTGCCGGATCATGTGGAAGCAGGTCGTCGAAGGCCCATTCGTCCTCGTCCCCGGCCGCCTCGAGCCACGCCCTAAGCGTCTGGTAGCTGACCTTCCCTCGCCTGCCGATTCGGATTTCTGGGCAGTCGAAGGCGAAGTCGAGCTCGAACAGCCTCGTCATGGTCTGCACAGCGTCGCACATCGCCATGCGCCTCTTCCCGGCGAAATGGGCGTAAAAGTCTTCGACGAACACGTACGGGTCTTCCCATTTGTCAGGCACCTGCATCCGGCATCCTCTCTTTCCGCGACTTCCCGCCGCCGCGGTCTTTCATAGATGTTTTCGTTAGATTCCAACCATCGGCTTAACAAAACCCCTGTATGTAACATGGCTTGCGATTCGGAAAACCTTCAACCCTTTATCCTGCATGCCCTTTTCTCTTCGAGACCGCCAGCTTCTTCTTGTCGCCGCCGGGGTGCACGACCGCACCGTTGCCCAGCATCCCCTCCAGGACCGCCTTGGCCTGCTGCCTCGAGCACCTCGCCGCTCCGAACCCCGAGGCGCGGTAAAGCCCGCTCTGGGCGAGGTAGGGGGACTTCCTGCCGAGCGCCATGGCGAGCACCAGCGGAGCGCGGGCATCGTTTCCGAGGGCCTCGATGCACGACTTCAGCACCATCTCCACCTGCTCTCGGCGCGCAGGGGCAAGCTGCGCCGCCGGCTTTCCGGCGGCGTCGGCGCGGTCGGGGCGGCGGGGCGGCGTATGGGCGGGCGCCTCTTTTCTGGCAAGCCCTGCGCAAAAGTCGCAATGGCCGCACGGCCCAGCGCCCTGCACGCTCTCGCCGAAGTACCTCAAGATGTAGTCGCGGCGGCAGCCCTGGAGCCTGCAGTACTCCCTCATCTTCCTGACAAGGCGCTTCTTCTCCTTTGCGGCCTCCTCGGCCGTCTCAGGCGGGATACCGGGGACGTCGGCCGTCCTGCTCGCAAGGAACATCGCCAGGTCCACGTCGTCCTTGTTCCAAAGCAGGACCGACTCGGACGGCAGCCCGTCGCGGCCGGCGCGCCCGACCTGCTGGTAGTAGTCCTCGACCGACATCGGCATGTTGTAGTTGACGACGTAGCGCACGTCGCGCTTGTTCACCCCCATGCCGAAGGCCGTGGTCGCCACCATCACCCGCGCCTCGCCTTTTGCGAAGGCGTCCTGATTGGCGGCCTTCTCCCGCTCGTCGAGCCCGGCGTGGTAGCGCACCGCGAAAACGCCCGCGCGCCTAAGCTCGGCGCACAGCGACTCCACTCCCTTCCTGGACATGGCATAGAAGATTCCGCACTGCTCTTCGCGGGCCTTCGCATAGGAGACCGCCCAGGCAGGCTTCCCATCGTCGCCGATCCTGGTTACGGACAGCGATATGTTGGGGCGGTCGAACCCGGAGACGACCTTCGCCGGGTCGCGGAGGCCGAGCATGGAGACGACGTCTTGCTGGACGGCCCTGGTGGCGGTGGCCGTCAGGGCGACGACCGCGGGGCGGTTCGGCAGGTGGCCGAGGAACGCGCCGATCCTCGTGTAGTCGGGGCGGAAGTCTCGGCCCCACGACGACACGCAGTGCGCCTCGTCGACCGCCACGAGCGGCACGTGCACGCTGCCCAGCATCCTGAGGAAGGCCGGGTTGTCGAGCCTCTCGGGTGCGACGTACATTATCTGGTAGGCGCCGGCCGCCGCCCTCTCGAGCACGATCTGCTGCTGGCGCGGGCTGAGCGAGCTGTTGAGGTAGGCCGGCCGCAGGCCGAGGGCCTTTAGCTGGTCGACCTGGTCTTTCATGAGCGAGATCAAAGGGCTCACGCAGATGGACATCCCGCCCATGGCGATGGCCGGCACCTGGTAGACGACCGACTTGCCGCCGCCGGTGGGCATGATGGCGAGCACATCGCGGCCGGCCATGATTTCGCGCACGGCGTCGCGCTGACCGGGGCGGAAGTCCTCGAGCCCGAAGGGGCCGCGAAGGACGGCCAGGGCGTCCTCGTAGGACGCCAGGTCGGCGCCGGCGTCGGCGATGGCCTGTTCGCTTGCGCCGATCCGCGCCAAAAGCGCCCTGTGCTCATTCGTGGTTTGGGACACCGGCAGCCTCTTGCTCATGACAAAGCCTTCCTGATCGTCTGGCAGCCGGTAATCGGCCGTTACCCAGCAGGGGTAGATGCTCGCGGCCTTCCATGGCCGCGTTTGCCGCGCGTCTCCTTCAGCGAACCGATTAGACCGGGA
>ERZ1034913.572-NODE-572-length-28281-cov-6.057110_pt1 | contig 28281 bp, 39 predicted proteins | sample MGYA00520697_ERZ1034913 | MGnify/ENA primary metagenome ERZ1034913 (study PRJEB33766, sample SAMN09781786) | gut metagenome | biome: gut microbiome | host: Homo sapiens | place: Madagascar | study: EMG produced TPA metagenomics assembly of the PRJNA485056 data set...
TGAGGCAGCGTGGCCAGGGCTTTTTCCAAAGACATTTACAACAACCAGCGATGGCGCAAGCTTGCCCATGCTTATGCAGAGTCTCAGCACTACGTGTGTGAGCGATGCCATAACCGTTCCTTTGTCGGGACTGGAAAGCCGCCAAGGTTTATCGTCCACCACAAGACGCACTTGTCACCGGAGAATGTAGGGGATGACAGCGTGGTGTATGGCTGGGATAACTTAGAGCTTCTATGTATCTACTGCCATAACACCGTGCATGGTGCAGGCCTGGGCAGGGAGTGCTTGTTTGATGATGATGGCAATCCCATTGGTATCCTGGAACATAGCCGCTAAGCCCCCCGGTCTTCCCTTTTGGAAGCCTGAAAAATGCCGCCGGGGGCGGGCCTTTCTGTGATACAAACGGCATCCGCCAAGGGGGTGTAGTATCAAAATCAAAGGGAAAATAGCAAAAGAAACGGCAACAAGTAAGGAGGCGATGGAGTGAGACAGATTAAACCGGAAACAGCGATTAGAAGAAGGGTGAAAGCCTTGCAGGAAGCATTGAAAGCCGCCGATGAGGATAAGCAGACGGTCGTGAGCCCGCTGATCGGGCAGGTGGCACGCCTGGAATACCAGTTGCAGAAGCTCATGGAGCAGCTGGAAGAAGTTGGATTCGTAGAAGAATACAAGAATGGCGAGAATCAGTTTGGGACCAAGGAATCAACCGTTTCAAAAGCCTACTCCACCACGTTCAAGAACTATGTGAGCGCCATCCGTACCTTGGTGCAATGCCTTCCGGCCACAGCGGCCCCTGATGCAGAGGATACGCTGACGGAATTCATTAAAAACAGGCCTTGAATTACATTGAAAAATACTATGGCGGCATAAAATCCGGGCAGATTGTGGTATCCGATAAGGTACGGCGGGTATTCAAGCATCTGACGGAAAAAATCAATGATAAAAATGCGCAGTATATCTACGACGATGCCAAAGCCCAGTATGCCATTGATTTTATTCAGACCTTCTGTAAGCATAGCAAGGGCAAGTGGGGCGGAAAACCCGTCATTTTGGAGCTGTGGCAAAAGGCTATCACGGCAGCGCTCTTTGGATTTGTAGATAAAGATACTGGGCTCCGTGAATATCGGCAGCTGATTCTTATCGTTGCCCGTAAAAATGGTAAATCCACCTTTGCTTCCTGCTTAGGGCTATATCTGCTGGTGGCGGACGGGGAAGCGGGCCCGGAAATATATTCCGCAGCCACAAAAAAGGACCAGGCAAAAATCATCTGGCGTGAAGCCTGTTCAATGATCAAGAAGTCGCCGGCATTGAACAAAAAATTAGATCTACGCGTATCCGTCATCCGGTCCCGCTTCAATGAGGGCACGTTCGAACCTTTGGGCTCTGACAGTGATAAACTTGATGGTCTCAACGTGCATGGAGCCTTGATTGATGAATTGCACGCCTTGAAGGATAAGAACCTGTATGATGTCCTCATCGACGGCATGACGGCCCGTGAACAGCCACTCTGTATCATTACCACGACAGCCGGCACGGTCCGTGATAACATTTATGACCTGAAATACGATGAATGTGAGCGTATCATCAATGGATACGATGACCCAGCAGGCTATAAAGATGAAACCATCCTCCCTATCGTCTATGAACTCGATAAAAGAGAAGAGTGGACGGACCCCACGTGCTGGGCAAAAGCCAATCCGGGCCTAGGAAGCATCAAGAATACCCAGACGTTGGCACAGAAGGTTTACCAAGCGCAGCATGATGCGCTCAGAGTAAAAAATTTATTGTGTAAGGACTTCAATATCCGCGAAACCAGCGGGGAAGCATTCTTTACATTCGACCAGCTGAACAATGAAACCACCTATGACATGAAGGCTCTCAAGCCTAAGTATGGAATAGGTGGTTTTGATTTGTCCGAAACGACAGACCTGACATGCGCAACAATGCTTTTTTGTGTCCGCGATGATCCGAACATTTACATCAAGCAGATGTACTGGATTCCAGAGGATTTACTGGAAAAACGCGTGCATGAAGACCAGGTCCCTTATGATATCTGGAAGAAAAAGGGCTGGCTCCGAACATCGCCAGGCTTCCGCAATGATTACCGGCTCATCCTTCAATGGTTCGTCGATGAAATGGAACAGGATGATATCTATTTGTTCAAGTGCGGCTATGACCGATGGAGCGCGGCCTACCTGGTGCAGAGCATAAAAGAGCGTTTTGGAGATGACGTGATGGTCCCGGTGGCCCAGGGCAAGCAGACATTATCCGGGCCAATGAAGAATCTGGCAGCCGATTTGGCCGCCAAGCGGATTGTTTATGATAACAATCCAATCTTGAAATGGTGCATGACGAACGTGGCGGTAGATGTAGACCGCAATGATAACATTCAGCCGTGCAAAACTTCCAACCCGCGAAAGCGAATTGATGGGTTTGCCTCTTTACTGGATGCCTATACAGCGCTGGAACAGAACAAAGAAGATTACATGAACCTTATCTGAAAGGGGGTGAAGACTTGGAATTAAGAAGCATGATGCAGACTATTTTTGGCAAGCTATTCAGGCATGAAGGATTGACCAGGGCAAAGCTGCTTGATGGGTACTCTAACGACTACGTGCCATTTGATGGGAATGTCTACGATACAGCCACCGGGCGGAACTGCATTGACACCATTGCCCGCCATGCTGGGAAGCTGCATCCGAAACACATTATCCGGCGGGACGGGAATATCGTGAAAAATGCAGACGATAAGCTGCAATACATCCTGTCTATCCGGCCTAATCCGCTGATGACGACATCGGAATTTATCGAGAAGATTGTTGCCCAGTATTACTGTTACAATAACCTGTTCGTCTATATCCAGCGGAACCAGCTCGGAGACATTACCGCGTTATGGCCATTGAACTTCAATAATCTGGAACTGTTTGAGGACCGCAAAGGGAACCTGTACTGCAAGTTTACCTTTGGCAGCGGTGAACAGGCTACAGTACCGTATGAGGAACTGATTCACATCCGAAGACACTATAACCGAGATGAAGTTTTCGGCGATCCAGAGGGGCAAATCCTCACGGAAGACATCAACCTGCTGAAATCCGTTAAGACGGCCATCATCAATGTGGTAAAGAATTTCAGCAAGCTCCGTGGCGTGATTCAGTGGACTGGCACGGTCCGCCCGGAGGACCAGGAGGCCATGTGGCAGAAATTTGTTGATTCCTTTGCTGGGCCTTCCAATGGCAGCGGAATCGGATCATTGGATAATCGTGGCAAGTTTCAGCAGCTTACCACTGATACCCAGACGTTTGATGCCAGCCAGATGACATTTGCCCGCGATAACCTTTATAAGTATTTCGGAGTTAACGAGAAAATCGTTTCCGGGAAATTCACGGAAGAGGAATACCAGGCCTTCTATGAAAGCGTCATCGCGCCGATTGCCATCAAATTGTCTCAGGAATTTACAGAAAAGCTCTTCACCCAGAAGGAACGCGGATTTGGGAATGAGGTCCTGTTTGAAGCCAATCGCCTGGCGTATATGAGTACGGCATCGAAGGTCAATATTGCAGAGGCAATGATTCCTGCGGGCGCCATCAAGCGGAATGAAATCCGCGAGTTATTCGGATATGCCGGCTTGCCTGGCAAGGAAGGCGAGGAAATTGTGGTATCGCTGAACTACGTAAAGGCAAAGGACCAGTCTCTTTACCAGACTGGTAAGGATGACAACGATACTGGCGCATCGGAAGGAGGTGATGGGGATGGAGAAGAAGATTGAGTGCAGACGGCTGGCGCTGAGAGCTACCGACCAGGAAGGCGGATGGGAAGGCTTCCATTTTGAAGGTTATGCAGCCGTATTCAATGAAAAAACGCTGCTGTGGGAATCGCCATACAGCGGAACAAAGTATTACGAAGTCATTGACAGAAACGCTGTCGATGCCAATACGGACATGAGTGACGTTATCCTGAGGTATAACCACTCTGATGCGGCACTTATCTTGGCACGCACATCCAATGGGTCCATGAAAATTGCAGCCGATGAACGCGGAATCAAGGTAGAGGCCGACATCGCGCCGACGACTGCTGGCAAGGATATCTATCAGCTGATTAAGCGAGGGGATATCAATAAAATGTCCTTTGCATTCACGGTAGATAAGGATGACTGGGAAAATGATTCTGCGGCCAAAGAGCAGACCAGGACCATCAAGCACATTGACATGATTGTGGATGCCAGCCCGGTGGATTTTCCGGCCTACGATGGCACCAGCATTGCCGCCCGTGACCATGACGGTATCATTGAAGATTTGAAGAATCGAGAACAGGAGCATGAACTACGTGAAAAGCTGATTGCTGAAACGTATTTATGAGAAAAGGAGACAACTATGAATAAGAGACTTTTTGAAATCAGAAGCCGTAAAGAAGAAATCAGAGCCGCGCTCCAGGGTGACGGCAAGGTTGACCTGAAAGCACTCCAGGAAGAACTGAGAAAGCTGGATGCTGAACAGAAAGAAATTGAAGAACGTGAAAAGATTGCCGAAGGCATCAATCTGGGGAACAATCCGGAAGGCGTACATGGCCGCCAGAAGCCGAAGACCAATGAAACTGCCAAGGGCCTTGACTCCGATGAATACCGTAAGGCCTTCATGGACTATGTTGTACGTGGCATTGCCATCCCGGCTGAATTCCGCGTAGCAACTACTACGACTGATGCAGGCGCACTGATCCCGCCGACTACTCTCAACCGTGTCATTGAAAAGCTGCGCACCTATGGCAACATCCTGCCGCTGGTAACTCGTACTGCGTATAAGTCTGGCCTGGCCATTCCGACTGCCGATGTTAAGCCAGTAGCTACCTGGGTAGCAGAAGGCGCTACTTCTGATAAGCAGAAAAAGACGCTTGGCACGGTTACTTTCAGCCATTTCAAGCTGCGCTGTGCTGTCGCTGTAACTCTGGAATCGGAATACATGACCCTGTCTGCATTTGAAGATACTATCGTCTCCAACATTGCAGAAGCTATGGCCGTTGCACTGGAAGAAGCCATCATTAAGGGCACTGGCTCCGGGCAGCCGACCGGCATCATCAAAGATACCACTAAGGGCTCTGCCATTAACGTTACTAAGTTAGGCCTTGATACTATTACCGATGCAGAAGCCAAAGTGCCTCAGGCCTATGAAGCCGGCGCTGTATGGGTTATGACCAAGGGTACCTTTATGCAGTTCATGAGCATGACCGACTCTGCCGGCCAGCCGATTGCACGCGTCAATGCCGGCATCAATGGCGTTCCGGAACGTGTCCTGATGGGCCGTAACGTAGTACTCTGCGATTATCTGCCGGACTTTGCCGCGACTCTGACTAAGACTGACGTATTTGCATTCATCTACAGAATGAAAGATTACGTCCTCAATACCAACTACAATGTTTCCATGAAGGTCTATGAAGACAACGACACTGACGACCTTGTAAGAAAGTCCATCATGATTGCGGACGGCCGCCCGGTTGACTTCAACTCTCTCGTCCTGCTGACTGGCAATAAGGCAGCGTAAGGAGTGACGAACCATGGCCGTAACGCTTGCCCAGGCAAAGAATTATTTAAAACTAGATAATGACATTACCGACGATGATGAACTGGTAACGAGCCTGATCAGCGCGGCCGGCGACTATGTAAGACGGACGACGGGGAAGGTCAATACTGGCGATAATCAAAGCCAGCTATATGACCTCTGTATCAAAATGCTGGTGGCGCACTGGTATGAAAACCGTGCTGCTTACAGCCAGAAGCCGGGCGCCATCAACGTGATTCCCCATACTGTGACCGCTTTGCTGACTCATATTGCCCAGTGCAGTGACTACCCGGAGGGATAGCCTATGATTAATGTTGAAATCGGGTCACTCGATAAAAGAATCCATATCATGCAGTACCAGGAAAGAACCGATGAATATGGGCTTACCCATCAGACCCTGGCTGATGCTATCGGCAATGCCATTTGGGCCCGTATCGAACCGGCCCGCGGCAAGACCTACTATGAACAGTATAAAGACAAAGTTGAGTTCGTCACCAAGGTCACGATTCGTTACCGGAAAGGGATTACCCCGGATATGCTGGTGCAGTATGCGGGCACTACCTATCGTATCATGTCGGTTGTTGACCCGTATGAGGCCCACGTAAAACTGGAACTCATGTGCAACATAAAGGAGCGAGGTGATTCTGGTGTTGATTGAAGAATTTGTCAGGCGGCTGGATGAAATGAGAATCCAGTATCCGGGCGACGCGGAAGACGTGCTGGAAGCCGGCGCCAAGAAGATGACGAAGGCCATCCGGAAGGCGTCCCCTGTCGGGGATACGAACCACCCGAACAAATTGAAGAAGTCGTGGCGCTGCAAGATTAAGGGATACAGGGCGGCAGATACCCGCGCGGAAATCCGTTCTACGGCACCTCATTTCCATTTGGTGAACCGTGGCGTGCAGAACCCAAAGGATACTCATGGCAATCCGAAACCGGAATGGCGCAGCGCTTTGAACCGTCATAAGGGATTCTTGCAGAAAGCGGTGCAGGACAACTGGGACGGCATCAAGGATGGCATGGCCAAAGACTTCTACCAGAAAGTACGTGATCACCTTGGCTAAGATCGTAAGACAGATTGATGCACTGAGCGCTGTTATCCAAGCCGTTTCCAAAGCAACCGGATGCAAAGTCTATTCGGATGAGGTCCTTGAGAAGTTCAAGAAGCCGTGCTTTTTCGTTTCGGCATCGTCCCGCATGACTCCGTATACGGATAATGTGGTAGAGAAAGAGCTGACCATTGCTTTGACCTATTTCCCCAGGGACAACGAAAAGAATGAAATAACCTACTTAGGGATTGTTGACCTTATTCAACGCCTCTTCCAGTCTGGCATACAGGTTGGGGACCGATATCTTCACGTCGAAAGCGTCGAGGATGACCGTACCGGGGAAGAGCAGGACATCTTGCAGGTAACCATAGTGATTCCGTTCTTGGAACAGGTTGAAAAGCCTGCTGGCGGGAATGTTGAAATCATGGGTGAAGTTGAACTGAATATCCATACCATCTCCAATAAACAGCGCAGCACTGCTGCGGATGAGAAATGGAATTCGAAGATTGATTCAGGAACTATATGAAGGAGTGAAGATATATGGCAAAACTCGGAATGCCTTCCGTAAACATTGCGTTTATTGAGGCCGGTATTGAAGCCATTGAGCGCAGCCAGCGTGGCATTGTGGCTCTTCTGCTCGAAGAGCCGCAGGATACCATCACAAAATTGCTGACTGACCATAAAATTACTAGTGGCACCACTTCAAAGGATGTGGCTGCCATCACCAATCCGTTTACCGTTTATACCACCGATGATATTCCGGAGGAACTGACTGACGATAATCGCGATTACATCACGAAATGTCTCATTGGATATACTAAGACGCCATACCGCGTCAAAGTGTATTTGCAGGTAACCAATGAGACAAAAGACAGCTCTGAGGATAAGTTCTCAGATACGCTCAAGATCCTGGCAACAGACCGCTGGGATTATCTGGCTATCCCGTCCATCGCTACGGCCCAGTTGGAATCTGTGGCCACCTGGCTCAAGACGAACCGTGAAAACAAGTTCAAGAAATCCAAGGTTGTGCTGCCCGGATACAGCGCAGACTATGAAGGCGTCATCAATTTCTCGAACACTACCATCAAGACCAAAACTAAATCGTATACTGGCGCTCAGTACACGCCACGTATTGCCGGCCTGATTGCAGGGACACCGATGACAATATCTGCAACGTATGCCCCACTGGCCGAAGTCATTGACTGCGATAAGTATAGCCTTGACGAAAATGACGAAAAGGTTAACAAAGGCGAATTTTTCGTTTGGTATGACGGTGAAAAATTCAAGATGAGCCGGGCTGTCAATTCCCTGGTGACTACTACCCAGGGCAAACTGGAAGCCTATCAGACCATCAAGACCGTGGATGTCATGGACATGATGTATGACGACATCAAGAAAACCGCCCAGGACAGCTACATCGGCAAATACACGAACGATTACGACAACAAGCAGCTGCTGATTACTGCGATTGGTGGCTATTTCAAAAAACTGGAAGATGGCCGCCTCTTACAGAAAGGCTATTCCACGATTGATATCGACGTAGAAGCCGTAAAAACGTATCAGCTCGAACATGGCCTGTATACGAAGGACGAACTTGCCGACATGTCTGATTTGGAAATCAAGAAACTGGATACGAAGAAGAAAGTATTCCTGACCGCCAAGGTGAAAATTCTTGATGCAATGGAAGATATCGAACTTCCAATCAATATTTAAGGAGGTGTTGAACTATGGCAGATTCTATGGTAGCCCAGCAGGTTATGTCCGGCACCGAAGGTGAAGTATGGATCGATTCTGATTACATGGCTCAGGTAACTGCGTTCCAGGCCGAAGTGAATCTGGTAAAAGAAGAAGTCAACCAGGTTAAAAAGCGCGGCAAGCAGTACAAGACAACCGGATGGGAAGGGAAAGGCAAAATCAAAATGAACCACATCTCTTCCTACATGATTGATAAAATGGCTGATAACATTAAAAATGGCCATCAGACGGTTTGCACCATCATTGCCAAGCTGTCTGATCCGGACGCTATCGGAGATGAACGTGTCTGCATCCGTGACGCGACCTTTGATAAGTTGACGCTCATGGATTGGGAAGCGAAAAAACTGACCGAAGACAGTTATGACTTCACGTTTACGGACTTTGATATTCTGGACCGCGCGTCTGAATAAGAAAGGCAAGGTAATCTATGAATTTAGCAGAGGCATTGCTTGCAGCTGATGCAGGCAAGGTAATGAAGAAAGCAACGAAAGATTTCGAAGTAAAGCGGCTCTCCGGCATTATCGGCGAGCCGTTTGTGCTTCATCTGTGCCAGATTCCATCCCGGCGCGTGAGGGAAATCCAGGACGGCGCGGTAAAGTTTGACCGCAATAATAAGCCGGTCGGCGCTGATACCTACAAGTTGCAGATCATGCTGCTGGTTGATGGCATCACCAACAAGGATTTCGACAGCAGAGAAGTCCTCAAGCACTACGGGGCCGGGACCAGAAAAGATTTGTTTGAAAAGCTGTTCAATGCCGGCGAAATTGCTGACATTGCGGAGCAGATTACGGAACTCTGCGGCTTTGGCGGTGAGCAGAGTGCTGCAATGGTTGAAGAAGTAAAAAACTGATAGATTCCGACGGGGATGTTCAGACCATGTACTGGCACTATGTCAGGCATGGCGTGAAGCCGTCGGAGTGGTTTGCGATGGGCCCGGGCGAGCGTGTAGTTCTCCGGGCTTTTATGTTGAAAGAAATCGAAGGCGAGGAACATGCCCGCGAACAAATAGAAAACAAAGTGAAAGGAGGTTAACGTATGGCCGAAATTATTGATGTAATCATGAGACTCCAGGACAATGTCACAAGCGGGCTGGCAAGGATTCGGAACAGCATGGAAGAAACCAGTAAAGCCAACCAGCGTATGGGACGTGATATTTCCAAAGCGGGGAAGAATGTCAGTGATTTAGGCGAAGCTATGCTCCCGGCGGCTGCGGGCATTACGGCTCTGGGAGCGGCAAGTGTTAAGACATTCATGAATTTCGACCAGACCATCACGGCGGCAGGCGTAAAAGCAGGAGCTACTACGGAAGAGCTGAACCAGATGCGTGAAGCGGCTTCTAAGATGGGCGCCGATTTCCCTATCAGCGCCCAGGAAGCAGCCGCTGGCATGGATAGGTTGGCAGCGGGCGGCTTCAATGCTTCCCAGTCTATCGCGGCCATGCCTGGCATCATCGAGGCATCTATTGCATCCGGCGAGGATCTAGCCACTACGTCCGATGTCGTAACCTCTGCACTTTCCATTTGGAGCCTGACCACAGGTGATGTAGCATCTAATACCACTCACGTTGCCGACGTTATCCAAGCGGCAGCCAATGCGTCGAAGCTGGGTATGCAGGACTTTGGCCTTGCAATGCAGTATGCAGGCGCTCCAGCGGCCGCACTGGGCGTAAGCATTGAAGAACTTGGCACTGCCATGGCGGTTATGTCAAACAACGGCATTGAAGCCAGCTCGATTGGTACCGGCCTCCGGTCCATGATGAGCCGTCTGGCATCGCCTCCGAAAGATGCTGCCAATGCCATCGAACAGATGGGGCTCAAGATTAAAGATGCAAGCGGTAATTTTGTCGGACTGGAAAACGTCATCGGGCAGATGCGGACGGCCATGGCCGGTATGTCGAATACGGAACAGGTCGCCATGGCCAAAGCTATTGCCGGTGAAGATGCTTACAGCGGTCTGTTATCTTTGATTAAGACTAGCCCCGAAGCATACAAGCAGGCAGCGGATGCCATCAACAACAGTTCCGGCAGCAGCCACCAGGCGTACATGACAATGCAGAAGACGCTCAAGGGCTCCATTGATTCCCTCATGGGGTCAGTTGAAGCTCTGGGCCTGTCCTTTGGCTCTGCCCTGGCACCAACAATTCAGTGGGCGGCCGGCGGCATCAAGGCGCTGGCGGATGCTCTTACAAACCTTTCTCCGGAAACCAAGAACATGATTGTTCAGATAGCCGGGGCATTTGTTGGGCTTACTGGGTTTACTATTGCCGCTGGCAAGGCCATTACCATCGGCGGAAACATGGCCAAGGTATACGGCCAGATTGGTACGGTGATGAAGGGCGGGACCATCAGCAACAAGGCCTTGCAGTTTGCCGTTCAGGGTGTGATGCGGGGCTTCACCATGCTGCGCACGGCGTCCGTGGCCATGCTGGGACCATGGGGCATTGTGATTGCTGCTATTGCGGCAGCAGCTTTCCTCATCTATCGGAACTGGGACCGTATCGGCCCGTTCTTCCAGCGGCTTTGGACGCAGATCAAGAGCGCATTCAATGCCGCGGTGAGCATGATCCAGCCGGCTATTTTAAAACTACAGATGGTCTGGCATACGCTCACCCAGGCATTCCAGAACGGGACCGGTGTTTTCAGAGTCTTGAACATGCTTTCTGATGTGCTGGCCGGAGTCATCGGCGGGCAGCTCTATGCGGCGTTTGTCATCGTCTCTAGTGTTATCACTGGGGCAGTCACGGCAGCATTCAGTATCCTGGGCTCGATTGTCACGGCGGCTCTGGGCGTGTTCAGTGGGCTGATTGAATTCATTACGGGTGTTTTTACCGGCGACTGGTCCATGGCTTGGCAAGGCGTTGTTGACATTTTCAGCAGCATCTTCGGCGGCTTGAAGGGAATTTGCGACGGCATTCTGCAAGGAATCAAAGCAGCCATCAACGGTGTAATCGGCGGAATCAATTCAATTTCCGTTGATATCCCTGACTGGGTTCCGAAATACGGCGGCAGCCATTTTGGATTGAATATCCCTTACTTGTACAATGGCACGACCAACTGGCAGGGCGGCGCAGCGGCAGTCAATGACCGTGGCGCTGAAATCATCAATCTTCCGTCCGGAGCGCAGGTCATTCCGCACAGCCAGTCTATGAGAAATGCATACAACATGGGCGCGGCATCCGGGAACCTCAGGACCGGCGGAGGGATTACCGTTAACATCAGCGGCGTGACCATCAATAACGGCTCCGATATCCGAGAATTTGCCCGTAAAGTGGCGGAACAAATCCATTATGAGATGGAAAAGGAAGCCATTAATTCTACTGTGGGGGCGATCTGATGAGTAGTTTCTTAAGCTTTATGAGTACCGCATCCAGCATACTGGGGAGTGTTCTTGGAGCCCTGGGCGGTAATGGTGGAGACGGCTGTGTATTTACGTTGGCCGGTGGCGGCAGCGGTGTCGCCTTCCCTGTCAGCCCACCTGATTTCGAAGTGGTGAACCCGTACAATAATAGCACGGTCAACATTAACAATTTGGGCGAAATCAATATGATCGGCAAGCGCGGTCTGGCCACGATGAAATTTTCATCGTTTTTTCCTGCCCAGGATTACAATTTCCTGCAAACAGTGATGGCCGGCAGCCCGTATGAGCTGGTAGGCAAGGTTAAGCAGATGGCAGAAAGCGGGCAGCCGTGCCGCATCAGCATCACGGGTACAGATGTCAGCCTGCCGGTCACGATTGATGAGTTTGTTTATAAAGAAAAAGATGGCAGCGGTGATGTGTATTTCAGTTTGACTCTGAAAGAATACCGCTACATCATGCCCCAGGCTGACGTTCTGAGCGATACGACGGGGCTAAAGAGCCGTGTCGCAGAGACTGGCGCAAGCAAGGAAACCACCTGCCTGGGGACCATGCACGCGCTGGACAATGCGCAGAAGGCCTTCCAGAAGACCACCAGCATTGTCAATCAAGGGAAGCGTGCCCTTGGATTGTATAAGAGCATGGTGAAATCCGGCGGCATCCCTGCCGGCACGGTACTCACGACCGTTGCTAATGCGGTCCGGACGGGTGGCAAGAGCCTGTATAAGTTCTAGGAGGGATAGAGAGATATGTTAAGCATTCGCTATAGTGACCCGCCTGAAACGGAAAAAGAGACAAAAGCCCGCAAGGACAGCAAGGGGCCTGAGCCGAAAAACAACTTTGACATCACGAATTATGTACAGAAAATGGCATGGTCCGGGGACAGCCAGCAGGCCGCCCGCAAGCTTGAATTTTCCATCGCATACAACACGCCTGACAAGGATAAGACATTCGTGCCGCTTGATTTGAAAATCGGCGGATTCATCTACTTGTTTTACCGGGAAAAGGATACGGATCCGGAGATTGAAATCTTCCAAGGGCGCATCTTCTACCGGAAACGTGTGACGGATTCCTATACATTCGATTTTTCCTGCTTTGATGACATGATTTATCTGGCTAAGAGCAACATCAGGGCAGTCATCACCGGCACGGTGGCGGCTGGCATTCAGCAGGTGTGCAAAGAGATTGGTATACCCGTTGGGACTCTTCCGGATGGGCTTGATGCATCCGTTGACTATATTGCGGATGATAAGAGCGGGACGGAAGTGCTGCGGGCACTTCTCGACATCCAGCAGACGGCTGATAAGGCTGCCAAGAAGGACACCTACTATTTGCCAGTGTGCATCAATGGCCAGGTCAATGTCATCAAGAAAGGCGAGCTGATTGACGGGTATGTAGCAACGGCGGACACCAACACATTCAACACGGAGCATTCCGAAAGCATCGAGAATATGGTCAACAGGATTAAAGCAGTAGATGACAACGGGACCATTTGCCAGATGTTCACGATAAACGACGACGTGACGCACTACGGCATGATTCAGAAAATCTACAAGATGCAGCCGCCTAAACCGGATGAAACAGTGGATAATGTCACAGCTGCCAAAGCCCAGCTGGCACGGCTGAAAGATGAGTCGAGTCTGAAAGGGCTTGGAAACGTCCAGTGCATCACCGGATACAGCATCAAAGTGCAGGAAGAACAGCTTACGGGTACGTTCTATATCAAAAGCGATACACATAATTTTGAAAATAACGTCCATACGATGGATTTGACGCTTGAATATATTCCGGATCAGCCGGAACAGCCGGAGATTGAGCAGGTAGACTATGCAACACCGGTGTTCAGTAGCTCGAAAGACCGCATGAAGAACAAGGAGGGCATTTCCAATGGCTCTGCTGATGTCGATGCGGGAATATCTGCCGGCTGGGATGCTTGGGGCGGCCAGACGATGGGCAACGGGCGTGAAGGCTGCGCTGAATTCGTTGACAAGTGCGGCAGCTATTACAGTCCATTCCTGGCACAGGAAGCCAGCAATGGCGTTGTCTATTGCCCTACGATGGTGGCCGATGCGGATGCAGCCGGCCTGTTGTCGTATGATACCAGTGACCTACAGAAGGGCGATGTCATTGTCTATGGTGATGATGATCATGTTGTTATCTACGATGGTCAGGGCGGCTATTACGGCAATAGCTCATCACGCAATGTTACTGTTCATGGCAGCGACTACACGGAAATGGGGATGCCAGTCACGAAAGTCATTAAAGCATCAAAGGGGTGACGATGAATGAAGAAAACAGATAATCCATATAAAGGCCTTGTAGATTTGAATCGAAAACTGGCAGAAAGAGCTGCCTTGCAGCCGACTGCCGGCATCGGCGTCATCGTCAGCCCGCCTCCGGAGATTCAGATCCGATACAATGGATACGTCTTGGACAAGAAACATTTGTGGATTGATGACTACTGGATTCCCGGACACATGCGCCATATGGTCGGAGCAACAGCAAACCGTGCTGGCGGCTCTGGGGATGCTGCGTACGAGTCCCACAATCACCCGATAGACAATGATGAACAGCTGACCGATACATGGGAGGTTGGCGATAAGGTACTTTTACTTCCTGTCACGGGTGATGATAACAAGACTACAAAGCAGTATATCGTGGGGATGAAACTAAGGAGGCTTGACGGAAATGAGTAACCCGTTTGTTGTAGGGCCATCCACGTCAGAAACAGTAAGCCAGAGCCTCCCAACGTTTACGGAATTCGCCTGGGACTTTGAAAAAGACGATTTCATTTACCGGCGTGACGGTTCCCATGAAATTGTTACCGGCAAGGAAGCTATCAAGGTATGGGTGCTGCATGTACTCCAGTGTGAGCGGTATCGGTATCTTGCATACTTTGATGATTATGGTATCGAGCTTGAGAAGTTTATCGGTACAGGCCCGAATGATGGGCAGAGAAGTTCCGAGCTTTTCCGTTATGTGAAGGAAGGGCTCATGGTCAATCCGTACATTACGGATGTTACGGCCTTGCAGGTTACCCAGGAACACAAGAAAATCACAATGGTGATTCATCTGGAAACTGTTTATGGTGAAGTTGAGATGGGAATCGAGGTGTAAAGATGTTTGAAGCAGAAACAAGGTCCGCCATCCTGGAACGGCTGAAAAAATATTATGCAGAGTTCAAAGGAACGGACGTAAGCGCTGTGGAAGGCACGTTTTCCTTTGATACCCTGGCGGCCAATGCAAAGGAATTCGAGAAGGCTTATGCAGAAATGGATCTGATGATGGATGCTGCCTTCCCTCAGACAAGCTGGGGCGTATACCTGGACCGGTTGGCGGATGAACTGGCGGGATTGTCCAGAAGAGCAGCCACACCGGCGGTTGTTACACTATCCATAACCGGCACGGCTGGCGTAACCGTTCCGGCTGGCTCATTATTCGCAACGGCCAGTGGCACGAACTTTACCACGGACGAGGCAGTAAAGCTGAATGATAAAGGCGAAGGTACCGTAAAAACCACTGCGCAGAGTACCGGAGCAGGAGGCAATGTGGCAGCGGGTGCCATTACGGTTATCCCTGTCAGCATTTATGGCGTGTCGAAAGTCACGAATGCAGCGGCTGCCTATAACGGGTATGAAGAAGAAACCGACGGGGCACTGCTGGAGCGGCTGCTATTTGCTGTACGTCAGCCAGCCACATCCGGCAATGTGTACCATTACATTGAGTGGTCCACGTCTGTCAGTGGTGTCGGAGCTGTTAAAGTACTGCCGCTCTGAAATGGCAACGGGACCGTAAAGGTAATCGTCGTCGATACCAATAAAGATACTCCTAGCGAAGAATTGCTACAAAAGGTACAGGATACTATCGCAGAGAACGCGCCGATCGGCGCGACTGTGACCGTAACGGCACCTGTGCTTAAAACTGTCAATGTTGCTCTAAAGGTCACTGACGGAACAGGCAATGCGGATGCCATCAAAACTGCATTAACGAAATATTTCAAGGCCAGCGTGTTCGGGACAAACTACACTACGCAGAAAGCAACCGACACGGTGACCATTTCTTATGCCCAGATTGGGCGTATTATCCTGGACAACTCTGATACGACAGGGATAAATGACTATGATGATCTGAAAATTAACGACGGCACGGAAAATATTATTTGCGCTGTGGATAATCTGCCGGTTGTTGGGACGGTGACGCTGACATGAGTGAGCATAATTGGATGCGGCAAAGCATCGTTGATATTCTGCAATACCTGCCGGCGTTTTTGGCCCATAGTCAGCGGTTCAAGGCTGCGAATGATGCTGACAGTAAAGAGCATGACGCCATCCGGATTGACTTGCAGGACGTACTGGACCAGTTCTATGTGAAGTCAGCCACCTGGGGGCTCGAACGTTGGGAAGAGCTGTGTGGCATTTCGCCAGATACAACGCTCAGCGATAATGCGCGGCGCAACACGATAATCGCCAAGCTCCAAAATCCAGGTAGCGTGACAGAAGTTTTCCTGACGAATCTGATTAACGGATACATCGCAGATCAGCAGGGGTATATCATCAGCTATCCCAGCGAGTACCGGATTGAAGTGCTTTATCACGGCGGCCAGATTACGGACTACGATAAGCTGCTTACGGCCATCAGCACATACATACCGGCTCATATCGGATATAAGCTGGTGACCATCACTACGGCAGACCTGGAGTATCACGGCGCCGGGACTGTACAGTGTTACCGCAAAAATATCGTTGATATGTCTGTAAAATACAACGTCAACGTTGCTGATTCACCACGCTATATTGCAGGCGCAGTCGTTCATAATTACAAACTCATTAAAATTTCGGGGGGCAATAGGCCATGGCTAAATTTGCAAATCTAACCTTTACATCTCAGGGCACGCAGATGCTTGTCCAGGCTCAAAATTCTCATACGTTAACGTTCACTTGCGGAAAACTTGGTTCCGGAGTTCTTGCAAATACTGATGACATCTCTAAATTCACGGACTTAAAATCTCCAAAGATGACATTACCGATTGTCAGCGTAGACGACAGCAACGAAGAAAAGCTGGTGCTTACGTTTGACACGTCTAATACGGAATTGGAAGAAGGATTCGTATCCAGAGAAATCGGTATTTTTGCGAAGCTCGATAATGGCTCGGAAACGCTGTATGCATACTCCAATGCGGGCAATAACTACGATTACATCCCGAGCAAGGATACGCCATCCGATGAAAACCGCCTGGTAGTCAATCTGGTAGTCAGCTCGTCTGCGAATATCTCTGTGCAGATTGATAAATCCATTGTCTACACGCATAAAAGCGACGTTGAGCAGATGATTGCTACGCATGATGCTTCTGACACGGCTCATGAAAACCGGTTCAAACTGTTCGAGAAAATCGCTAATTTCGGTGATGATCTCATCAAGAAGCTGGCTCTCACCACGGCGATCAGCGCAATCACCGCGCTTGAAACCAATTCGTGGTTTGGCCAGCTTCTCAAGATGGTACTGACGGCATCCGGTGTGAAGTACAATATTGCACAAAATGGCTATGTCTGCCTGGGGAGTTTCTTTGGCGGGCTAATTATACAGTGGGGAAAAGATGAAACCAATAGCGACGGTTATGGCAATGTTATATTACCGGTCACGTATCCTAACAAAATAGCTAGCATTTGTTTTATGGAAGAGGATATATCTGATAAAAACTTGGAACATTTGAGTTATTACGATTTAAATAATGACCACGTCGGGGTATTCGGCCAAGATGCAAGTACAACGGGAATAAAAATTAATTTTATGTATATTTCGATTGGATGGTAGACAGTGGGGAATCACCTCGGATGACCCGGGAGGTGGAAACGCTCCTTTTTACTATCCTGTTACTTGCAATCCTCTTACTGCCTTTGCTGGTACCACAAAATTGGGAACGGGTGTGCAGCCGCCAAATGATGCCGTCATCCAAGACCTTGGAACGACAGCCTGTACAATAGATTCCACCTATGTTGGGTATACGAGCAACTACAGAGTGGTAATTTTAGGCCATATCTAGACAGTGGGGAAATGCATCAAACGTTGCAGCAGGGGTTATGATTCCATTACCTATAGCAATGAAAGATGCAAAAATTACTTGTAACGGCAAAGAAGACAGTAACAGGGAGGCTATTCAATGCTTTTCCGTGTATTCTATCCAAAACACTGGATTTCATGTTCTATCAAAAAGAGCTGACGGAAATACAACAAATGATTGGCTGGACTTTATTGCAGTTGGGCACAATTAATACTCACCGTTTAAGCAGTGCCAATACTTGCCCAATAAAACACGATGCTGGCTACAGAGCCACTTAGATTTGACTGCCAAACATAAATGGTGGTGGTATCAGCAGTTGCTCCTAGCGGATATGCCCCTGTTCCAACATCACCAGCAAAAGTTGCCCATGAACTCCTAAAAGCGATGGGAAGGGAGATCTCAGTTTTGCTCGTGCTAAATGCGCCCACTCCCCACTGTCTATATACCAATAGCAAACCATTCTACATTTTGGCCTCGCTGCATTATTCCTGCGGCAGTAACCCAGTGGGAGTACAATGTTACTTGCTTATTAGTTGCTCTGCTTGCGTCAGCACCGCTAATGGCCACTTCTGTTTCCCAGCCCGCTGCAGAATGTTCAGCACAATTAACAATAAAAGGCGCATTTTTAAATGCTATTGGAAAAGTTAATATACTGGCACCGCTAGCATTGTCAACGTTTCCCCACTGTAGATTGGGCGCTTTTGGAGAAACTAGCCACGTAAAATACCCATGATTTCCAAGAAGATTTGCTTTTATTACAATTCAATGTTTATGCTGGGGGAGAGCTATAATATGGGATCAGAAATGCTGAAATCAGCATGTTTCCATCGGTTTTATTAGAAACAGTAGTAACAACCACGAAATCACAAAATATATAGTGAAATCGTGGTTGCCATCTGCTTTACAGTATCGTATTAGTAACATTATTTTAATAGTTCAATGCATTTCCGGAGCTGCCTGATATTTTTGTGGGTATAGACGCGCTCGGTGACATCGCCGCCCGCATGCCCTAAGATGCGCCGCTTGGCAGTTTCGTTGGCCCCGGCATTGTCAAGCAAGGTTGTGACAGTGTGCCGGCAATCATGCGTTGTGTGGCCGGCAGCGTTGATGATCTGCATGACTGCACGCCAGATGATGCAATAGCGGCTATAGTCATATGGGTTCCCATTGGCATCACTCAGAAGAGTAGTCCCAGGCGAATCCATCCTGGCAATTATCAATGGAAGAATTCTGGGATGGATGGGAATAATCCGGATGCCGGAAATGGTTTTGCTCTTGGTGATCCGGATGAAACGCTGCCTGATGTTGACGTCTGACTTATGGAGATGGAGCAGTTCTCCGACTCTCATACCCGTATAAAGCAATATCAGCACAGTATCAACGTTGTCGCTGCAAACAGATTTCCATAACCGGTTTATCTTCTGCCGGCTAAACGGTTTGTGTGGCCGAACCTGCCGATTCTTTCCGATGGATAAGAGCGGAGCATAGTTCTTGTTGGTCAGCTCGATTTTGCTGGCATACTGAGATAGTAGTGAAATAAGGGATCGCACTTTTTTAAGCGAGCTGTACGACAGCCCGCTTTTTCTCATGTCATCTATGATTCTTTGATAGTCCATGTATTTCAGGCTGGCAAATGATTCCTGGTGCAGGGATGAGAAATGTTTGAATGAGTTTTCATAGCTGCACAGTGTTGATTTTGATGGCGCGGTATCTGCCGTGTGTGCTGGCAGCCACCGATGGTACAGTTCTTCTAATGTGATTTGATGCCCAGGGAGGGAGTGATGGTTGTGAGTCTTGTTGTAGTCAGCTTGAAAGATTTCAGCGTCAATCTGGTTGGTAAAGTATTCAATAGGCTTTTGCTTGCCATTTTCCGATATTACAAAAACAAAAGGCCGCCTCCGGTTCCCGGATAATCGTTTGATGCAGCCGTATCCATTGGGTTTACGCATAATAAAAACCTCCTTCATGGAGGCCATTTTACTACAGGAGGATTAGTGAATGAACGGTACGAATGTTGATTATTACGTTTCCGGATTCGATACAGCCGGCAAACGCGTTGGGTCTCTCATCTGTGACTTTGACCCGAATAAAGACAAAAATGCAGAGAAGTTAGCTGCATTGAAGGAAAAGGCCAAAACCTTGTTTACGGATGCGGCCGTTATAGATGTCGTTCCCGCATCAGATTATAACCAGTACCTGATAGGCGAATATGTACGAGGCGCTGATGGTAAGCCTGTGGCCTACGTTGCACCGGAACCAACAGCCGATGAACAGAAAGCAAAAAAGCAGGCTGAGTTGCAGTCTACATATGAAGCAGATAAAGAAGCACTCATGAAATATTACCTGGCTGCGGCGCTGGCGGGAGATACAGATACCCAGAACGAACTCAGGACGGAACTGACAAATCTCGATGCACAATTTGATGCGGATATGAAAGCATTGAACGGATAAAAGGAGGACAACAATCATGGCATTTAAGCTCAAAAAGAGATGTGTGCGTTGCTTGAAGGTTTTGCGTGACGACGGTACATGCCAGAATCCTAATTGCTGCCTTTATCAGGAAGAGGCACCTAAGGATTCGGAAAATAACAAGACCGCCGGCAATGCGACGAAGGAGGCTAAATAGTGGATTGGTGGCAGATTCTTTTAGCAGGCGTGCCGTCCTTATTCTCAGGCATCCTGTTGTATGAGTGGGGACAGCAGCGTAAGCGCATTAAAGAGCAGGAAAACGAAAAGGAAGTCCGAAATGAAGCGTTGGTAAAGGGAGTGCAAGCACTGCTGCGCGACCGTCTTATTACCGGGATGGAGACATGCCTTGATAAAGGATATGCCCCGATTAATACGGTGGAAATCATGGGCTCCATGTATGCTGCATATTGCAACCTGGGAGGGAACGGTATTGTAAGCGGCATCTATCAGCGCTTTGTCAGCCTTCCGCATCATAAGCTCCCGGAAGACTCACAAGGCGGTGATAGCGTTGTTCCAATTTGAAAAAATCGACATCGAAAACATTTTAGTCATTATTGCTCTTTCTGCGAGTTTGATAATGGCTATTTTTTATGGGCTCGATAATTTGGCCATGAGTATTGTGACCGGCCTGTTGGGATACATCGGCGGCACAATCAAAGGCTCTACACCGAAAGGAGGTGACAACAAATGAACGTATTTATTAATCCTGGCCATGCGCCAAATGGTAATCCGGACCCGGGTGCCGTGAACGACAACACTGGTTTGCGTGAATGCGATGTAGCTTTGGCAGTAGGGGACCTTGTCGCTCACTATCTCAAGGCTGCCGGCGTAGGTGTGACGAACGTCTTCCAGTGTGACAGCTTGGAAGAAATCTGTGACCAGGCGAATGCCAGCGGTGCAGATCTTTTCATCTCCATCCACTGCAATGCCGCGGATGCAGAAGCCGCAACCGGTACAGAAACATGGGCATGTGCAGGCAGCTCTGCCGGTCATGCTCTGGCAGGCTGCATCCAGAATCAGATTGTTGACGCATTGGGTACTGTAGACCGCGGCGTTAAAACGGCTACGCCTGGTGTCAATGGTCTCTATGTACTGACCAACACCGATGCACCGGCAGTTCTTGTTGAGCTGGCCTTTATCTCCAATGATGAAGATGAACGACTGCTGGCAGAAAAGCAGGATGACTTTGCCAGGGCAATTGCCAGAGGCGTAACGGACTACGAAAGTAACTGAAAAGGAGAAGAGTATTATGAGCAAATGGACTGATGTAAGAGACAACATTGTTGATGCTCTGAATGTCGATGTTGTGACTGACGATTTAAAGAACCAGGTGACCAACACACTGCTGGAACAGGTGCTGCCAATCATTGAAAATGCTGTAGACGGCTTTTCTGAAAAGGTGAAGGCTCAGGCCCCTCAGGAATCCGGCTGGTGCCGCGTCCGTGATGGCATTGTTCTCCCGCTTGTCATGGAAGGTCTGGTATTTGTAGTGAAGACCGTGCTGACTAAAGCAACGGAAGAGAATACCAAGGAAGAACCCACCAAGACTGTATAAAATCGCACGATGATGATATAATAAAGGCCATAGCCGAGTATTACGCTATGGCCTTTATTTTTTATGCAGCTTGCCGCCGGATCCGGACTGTAAAAAAGTCCTGCGATACCATCACGGTTAAGTTCGCATGTGGTATCGGTAAGTTCACCATTTGATTTAGATACGAACTCTCTATTCTTACAGGATTCTGTAAGATAGGGAGTTCGTTTTTGTAGTTGTACTGAATTTCTATATAGTCTTTATCCACGATTACGTTGCGGACAATGGAGGAGAGCAGGATGCTCTTGTACTTGTCCGCAGTTTTTATTTTTTGCGCAATCGACCAGAAGAAGAATTCAATGTGCTGCTGAGTCAGCTCGACATCACCATCCAACAGCTTTACTCTTGCAGCATCGTCTTTTAGCCGTGTGAGCTGTTTTTCGTAGTCGTTGATATGATTTGTTATGGTCTCGGAAATAAGGCCGCTCTCGACCGCTCTGACACAATTCTGGAGCTTTTGGTTGATGTCTGCTATCTGGTTCTTGATTGCCTGGAGTTCCAAAGAATCTTTTTTGCTCTTTTGCATCTCGATTGCCTGCTGCGCGATGGCTTCCACGGCTTCCGGATTGGAGAGAATCCGTGTAGTCACTTCACATACAAGGTCTTCCAGTGCATCCTTTCGGACGTTACGGGTCTTGCATTTCTTTTTGAGGTGAGCAGCGCAAGCGTAGTAATAATAGATTGCTCCTGTCTTTGACGTCCCGGACACGCCAACCATCTTACTGTGGCAGCATCCGCAAAAGAGTTTACCTGTCAGCAGGAAGCTTTCATTACAGGACTTGATGTGATTCTTTTTCCTGAAGTGCAGCTGTTTTTGCACCGCTTCAAATGTCTTTTTATCCAGAATGGATGGTAAGGCATTCTCCTTATGGACATTTCCCCAGTCAAACCTGCCAATGTATTTCTCATTTTTCAAAATCGTTCGCAGCGTATTGTAGGAGAACGGGCGGCCAGAGGAGGTAGTATAATGGTGACGGCTTAATTCGTCGATGATATATTTTTGATTATGGCCTTCCAGCACCATCTGAAAAATCATCCGAACAATCTCTGCCTTTGGCTCATCAATGACAAGATGATGCTGGTCATCCAATTTATAGCCAAGAGGGACATACCCACCAGGCCACTTACCCTCCAGCGCGTTTTCTGTCATGCCACGCGTCACATTTTCTGCCAGCTCAGCACTGTAATACTCGGCCATGCCTTCAATGACTGATTCCAGCAGGATACCGGATGGGTCATCAGCAATGTTTTCCATGGCGGAGACGACTTTGATCCCATACTTTTTCAGCTTATGCTTATATTTGGCGCTGTCATAGCGGTTCCGGGCAAAACGGTTCAGCTTATAGACCAGGACAATATCAAAGGTCATGGTGGCGGCGTCTCTGATCATCATCTGGAACTCCGGGCGCTGATCAGAGCGCCCAGTCATGGCGCGGTCCGCATAAGTATGGAGAATGGTCATATTGTTCCGGCGGGCGTAGTCTTCACATATACGCAGCTGGCCTTCAATAGATTCTTCCCGCTGCCGATCGGACGAATATCTGGCATATATGACAGCCTTTATGGTTTGCTTTTCTTCTGTTTTAGGCATAAAAAAAGCCTCCTTCTATGGTGATTGGAGGCTTTCATGATATAATATACACATAATCTGCCTCCTACAAGAGTGGATTATAACCGCAGTCCGGTACTGGTAATGCCTGGCTGCATTCCCTGTCATATTTCGCGATATGGCAGGGGCTTTTTTATTTTGCTTTACTTTTCCTGGAAGCCTTGATGCCTAACAGCTTTCTGAGGTTCCCAGGACGTTTCTCGTTCATTGCTTCAAGGATTTCTGTAATGGAGTCCAACGTGTCTTTGGCGTGTTTCGCATTCGGATAGGTGACAAGGTCAAGCTTTTCAACGACAAAGTCCAGACTGTGTGACTCCCAGCTTTCGTGGTGATCATAAAAATAATCATAGAGGTCGGCGAAATTCATTTCCGGTTCCGGTATATGATTCTTTTTCAAGGTAGCTTGCAGCGCTTTCAGATGAGCGCCTGCATAGTAGGTGATGACGTTCTTCCCAGTAAAATACGGTTCAACCTTTGGCCATACGTCCTTAAAGGTCGGAGCATCTGTCACATCTTCCAGCTTTATATCGTGATAATTGGAAAAGGAAAATGATTTCACTTTGGGATTTACCAGGTAAATCATATCTTTGTACTGCTCGTTTTCGATATAGCGGACAGATATCTGGCATGTGCTGCCATAGCCTTTGTTGGCCCTCTGAATGTTGAAGATGGTGGCCTGGTAAGGAAAGTTCACCGGATGCCATTCATCAGCAAGGATTTGCTTGTCGGCTATCCTTTGATTGTGCTTCTTTTGTGCCCGGAGCCGGGCTCGTTCTTCTTTTTCAATCCTCCGTTTTTCTTTCTTCTCAGGGTCGGAAGAAAAGAGATTGCTTAGAAAGTTGAACAATTATATATCCCTCCCTGACTTTTTCAGCTTAATGAAACGATGCGGCACTCCGCGGCAGTTGGCCAGTGTGTAAATAGATGTCCCCGGATACTCTGCCAGATACCCGTCATTTAATAGCAGCTCTACCGCAAACATGTTTGCCAGTCTCTCCACCCGGTCCGCATTGATATCCATGGTGTAGGTCTTGAGCCACTGGGTGTTGTCATTGGGTGTGCAAAGCGCATGGCCAAGTTCATGCGCACAGACGAACGGCAGCATGGCTTCCGGCGTTCGAGTGTCGTCAATAATAATAAATTTTGAACGTTTATATTTGAGATAGTTGCCGTATTTGCCGCCCAGGTCAGAATACATGATGATGATATTCTTACATGCGGCCAGCCGAAACGGGTCATCTGTTTTATAGCGTCGGATTAGAGCGGCAACTTTTTGCTGCACATCCATAGTCTTAATCCCTCCGGTATTTTTTCGGCGTATATTTCTTCTTGGCTATCTTCTTTGCCTGGATCATGGCAGCCTTGATGGTTGCTTTAAATGCTTCAATGTCTTCTATATCATCTTCTCCTTCAAAGGCAGCAGAAGAAACGGAGTTCATCATATCTTCCAGATCTGACTCAATTTCACGTTCATCTCGGCGGGTGAGTTCCGGATCTTCATCACTTTTCAGGATATTATTTGAAAATCGTGGGTCTAAATCAGATTTATTGATTTTCAAGGCGTCAGCTATTTTTTGTATATTTCCGGCATTTGGAGTTGACCGCATGGCAAAATAACCGGAGAGAGTGGATACTGGTATTCCTGTCATCTCTGAAAGCTGGTATTGAGTCAGCCCTTCCGTATACTTCTTTAAATTTGCTGATATTTGGGCTCTGAGTTCCTTGTCGAATTTCGATAGCTTGTTTCTTGGCATCTTTACACCTTCTTTCAATAGCTAGTTATATTATAACGAATATAACCGTTATTTTCAATATAACACATGGCAAAAAACTAGAAAATTCGTTATAACTATTGACAAAACGAATAAACTCGTTTATTCTTATATCAAGAACGGAGGGAGGTGATGAGATGTTAATCACACTGGAAGCAGCCAGAAGGAATATCGGATATTCGCAGAAAGAAGCCGCTGACCTGTTTGGAATTCACTATCAGACTTTGGCTAAACTCGAAGAAGATAGCTCGAATGCTCCTTTTGCTTTCATCCAGAAGATTCCAAAAATCTATAAGATACCGACGAATAATATTTTTTTTGGTTCGAAAAACGAGTTTATTCGTTTATTAAGAAACCAGAAGGAAGCTGTTTAAAAGGAGGCGGGCGGTATGTATGCTCTCATGCAGTACATCAGGGACTACATCCGGAGCCATCCGGATGAATACTATGAATGGCTAAAAAAGAAAGGGTAAGAGAAGTATGAATGAAATCCTGAAAATTAATAATGTTCATGGCTATATGGATAAACAAACTGGCACGGCGTATCTGAACGCAGAAGACGTTGCAAGAGGATTCGGATTTACGACCGTTGCCAAAAGTGGCAACGAAGTAGTCAGATGGGCAAGAGTCAACGAATATCTACAGTCTTTTGGCTTTTCGGCACATGTGTCGAAAGGCGATTTTCTCCCAGAAAACATGGTGTATCGACTTGGATTCAAGGCCAGCAATGAAGTGGCTCAGAGGTTCCAGGCCGTGCTGGCAGATGAAGTACTTCCTGCTATCCGGAAACACGGAGCCTACATGACAGATCAGGCACTGGAACGAGCTATCACCGAACCTGACTTCCTGATTCATTTGGCCACGCAGCTCAAAGAAGAACAGATAAAACGTAAACAGGCAGAGCTGATGTTGGAAGAGCAAAAGCCAGCCGTTATCTTTGCCGGGTCAGTCAGTGCCAGCAAGACGTCTATCCTCATTGGAGAACTTGCCAAAATACTCCGAGGCAATGGTATTCAGATTGGGCAGAAGCGGCTTTTCCAGTGGATGCGTGAAAATGGGTATCTGATTAAGCGCCAGGGCACGGACTATAACATGCCGACGCAAAGATCCATGGAAATGGGGCTCTTTGAAATCAAAGAAGGCTCTTATACAAACGGTAATGGAGTGAACATCATTACCAAGACCCCGAAAGTGACAGGAAAGGGCCAGGTGTATTTCATCAATAAGTTCCTGAATGGGAGGTGATGCAAATGACTAGGCCTAGAAAGCGGACCCGGTACAGATGGGGGCGGATTGCACTGGCAGTTGCCGTCATGCTTGGGGTTGGCCTTGGGATTGCTTCCGGCGTAAAAGCGTTGATAGCTCAGCCTGAATACGTTGACAAGGTTGTCATCGTTGATGATGATGAAACGCTTTGGGACATCTGCTCTAAAATCAATGACGACCGGGAAGACGTGCGTGTCATGATTGACCGGGCCATGGACCGCAACCACATCACGGATGCCGGAGCGATTCAGCCAGGGCATAAGCTGCTCATCCCTGTTTTGAAGGAGAAATAGAAATAGCCTGCTGTTGGAGGCAACCAACGGCAGGCCGGCGGAACTATATTTCCCAATAAATTCCGCCTTCATTGTACCATGAAAAGGGGGAATCAGACAATGATCAGTACGGACTGTGGCACATGCCCATTTGCTGACAAGTGCTATGTGAAGGACAAATTCCAGAGGCTCCCAAGAAGCAAAGGAGGCCTGGGGATGTGCCCTAAGGTTGAAATTGGTTGGGCATCTGAAACATGCAGGGCGTGCCATTTTACAGGCAAGGTTGGCAGCCGGGGCGGTGCAAAAATCCGAAACTACCGGACCTGCACACTGCTTCCCAATGAACCGATTGTACAGAACATCAAAGGGCATAAGAAAAACTGCCCATTCATGGAACAAGTAATAAAGGAAAGAGCTTTAGGAGACATTTGGAGGTAAAAGAAATGGCGTATACAAATTGTGATTTGATTTTATCGGTCAAAGATGCAGAAGACCATGAAAAATGGCTCAAGACAAGAGACCTTGGCATTGGTGGTAGTGATGCGGCTGTCATCATGGGGATGAACTCTTATAAATCTCCGTATCAGCTGTGGATGGAAAAGACGGGGCAGGTAGAGCCGCCGGATCTGACGGACAATCAGTACGTATACTGGGGCACCAAGAATGAAGCCAACATTGCTGACTGGTTCCAGGAAGAAACCGGCAAGAAGGTAAAGCGCCTGGGGACACTCCAGAGCAGGGAATACCCGTTTATGCTGGCCAATGTGGACCGTACTGTTATCGGAGAAAATGCAGGCCTTGAAATCAAGACTGCTGGCGTCAGCCAGTACCGGAAGTGGAAGGATGATGAAATTCCGGATGCTTATTACTGTCAGTGCCTGCACTACATGGCAGTTACGGGTGCAGACTACTGGTATATCGCTGTCCTGCTTGGAGGAAATGAAGCCAAGTGGAAGCGGATTGAACGTAATGAAGAGGACATCAAGACACTCATTGAAGCGGAAAAGGAATTCTGGAATCTGGTGCAGACACAAACCGCGCCGCCCGTGGATGGTTCCCTTTCCTGCTCCCAGGCATTGGCCGCCAGATATGCTGACAGCCGTGACGAAGAAATCACTCTGCCGGAAGAAGCAGATACGCTGATTGCCCGCATCACCGGGGACACGGAAATCATGGATAAGCTCAAAGAACAGATTTCCTTGAACCAGAACCGGCTGAAAGAAATGCTGGGGGATGCGGAAGCAGGCCGCGTCGGATCATTCAAAGTTACCTGGAAAGCTACCAATGGCAGGGAAACATGCCCACTGTCGAAACTCAAAAAGGCGGACCCGGACATGTACCAGGCCTTAAAGGATAAAGGATTTATTTCAACCGGCAAAGCAAGCCGGCGGCTTGCTATCAAAGAAGTCAAGGAGGATAAATAACCATGAACACTAAAGGCGGATTGACGAAAAGAAATACTCAGGTGCAGGAAATGCAGCGGGACTGTCAAGTACTTTGTGTAAATTTCTCCTATTACATTAAAAGAACCTAA